>Ga0207864_1000094_pt1 | contig 143890 bp, 113 predicted proteins | sample HigsolmetaAR202D_FD_184834 | JGI IMG/M metagenome (GOLD analysis project Ga0207864, IMG submission 184834) | Ionic liquid and high solid enriched microbial communities from the Joint BioEnergy Institute, USA - AR20-2-D (SPAdes) (version 2) ...
GCTCGCAGCTTCGCCGCGCTCTTCGCATGTGCGGCGCTCGGCATCACGCCCGCGTGCAACGGCAGCGATGGCTACACGGAGCCGGGGCCGAGGCCGCAGATCGTGAGGATGAGCGGGCCGCAGGAAGGCGTGCTCGCGTGCGATCCGAGCACGGTCGGCGGGTCCTGTCCGCTTCCGATACGCGTCACGTTCCGGCTGCCCGAGGACCACTTCGTCTGGAAGGCGTACGTCCGCTTCCAGAACGACGGGAGCGAGGACGGCGTCGACCGCATCTACCTCGTCGATCCCACCTACGGTCGAAACGACGCCGACGCCGAGGTGACCATCCCCGCGTACGTGCCGCCGACCATCCTTCGCCGCGGTGCCACGTTCACGTACGGCGTTCGTCTCGTGACGGGCATCGGCGAAGAGTCGCCGATGTCGACGCTGACCGTCTCCGTCCAGTGAGCCGGGCCGCGCCGCGCCGTATCAGTCTTCCTCCACGAGCCGCCACACCGGCCGCTCGTGGAAGTCGGGCCGCCCCTCGAGCAGCTCGTGCGGGCGGAAGCGGCCCTTGTACGTGAGCGAGGCGCACGCGGCGACGCGGTAGCCGAGGTACACGTGGGCGATGCCCCGCGCGCGCGCCTCCTCCACGAGCATGACCACGTGCGCGGTGCCGAGCGACGACGGCGCGTGCTCGGGGTCCCAGAAGAAGTACACGGCCGACAGCGCGTTCGGCGTCTCGTCGACGATGCCGAGGCCCACGAGGCGATCGCCGTCGTTCGGGTCGCGGAAGGCGACCTCGCGGACCGACGGGTGATCGAACGCGAAGTCGAACGCGTAACGTTCGGCGTCGAGCGGGCTCGGCTCCCAGCCGCGCGTCGCCTCACGGTGCGCGTGCCACCGGGCGTAGAGGTCGAGCCGCTCCTGGTCGATCACGGGCCTGCTCACCGTACGGGTGAGGCGAGCGGCGTTCTTGCGCGCGCGTCGCTGGCTCTTGCTCGGCCGGAACGTCGCGCTCGGGATGCGCAGGGTGACGCACTCCGCACAGTCCGCGCAGGCAGGGCGGAAGTACATCGGACCGAAGCGGCGCCAGCCACGCTCGAGGAGGATCTCGAGCTCTACCGGGGACACTGCGACCATCACGCGGATCTCGAGCGACGCTCGCTGCTCCGGGAGATAGACGCACCGGTGTGGCGGCTCCTTGATGTGCTGTATGAGCCGCGCCACGCTCACACCGTGACGCATTGCCGCCCACGAGACAAGGGCTGGCAGCGCGAGCCGCCCCGGGCCCTCGACCCACGCTCGCGCCGGCGTTCCTCCGATCGGCGACAGGGTCTAGCATGAGCCCGATGGGGCTCCGGTCGGGCCGGCGGCTCCCCCTCGCACCATGTACAAGGTCCTGTTCACGTCCGACTACGAGATCCACGGCAGCGGCATGGGCTCTCCGAAGGAGCTCGTCGTCGACCCCACGACACGGATGCTCGACCAGCTCGACCGCTACGGCGCGAAGCTGACGATCATGGCGGACGTGGGCGAGATCCTGAAGTTCAAGGAGTACGCGAACACGACCGGCGACGACCGCTTCTACTGGGGCGCCATCGCCCGGCAGCTCCAGCGCGCGGTCCGCACCGGTCACGACGTGCAGCTGCACGTGCACTCCTCGTACTTCAACGCGACGTGGGACGAGGCGAAGGGCTACTGGCGCCAGGACTACGGCGAGTACGACCTCGCGAGCCTTCCGTACGAGCGCCTCCGCGAGATGATCCGAGCGGGCAAGGCGCTGCTCGAACAGACCTGCCGCGCCGCGAAGCCGGACTACGAGTGCTACGTCTTTCGCGCGGCGAACTGGTCGATGCACCCGTCGCCCACCATCGTGCGCGCGCTCGTCGACGAAGGCTTCCGCATCGACACGTCCGTGTGGAAGCACGGCCGCTACGACGACCTCGTGAAGTTCGACTATACGGGCGCGTACAGCGACCTTCTGCCGTGGCCCGTGGATCCGAACGACGTCTGCCGGCGCGATCCGAACGGTCGACTGTTCGAGTTCCCCATCTACACGGAGAAGCAGCCGATCTGGGTCTTTCTGACGGCGAACCGCGTCTATCGCGTGATCGCGCAGCGCCTGAACCCGCTCCCCGATCCCGACGAGGTGGCGCCCGCGTCCGGCGCCTCGTCTCGGCCGCGACGTTCGCTCGTCGACAAGGTGCTCCGGAAGGCGAAGATGCTCGTAGAGACGCACGCCTGGAAGATGGACTTCAACCAGTGCACCGGCCGGCAGCTCGTCGAAGGCCTGAAGCGCGTCGAGGCGCGGTACGGTCACCCGGACGTGCCGCTCCCGTTCGTGCTCATCGGACACTCGAAGACGTTCACGCGTCACAACGAGCGGAGCCTCCGCCCGTTCCTCGAGTTCGTCGCGGAGCACCCCGACCGGTTCTCGTTCGGGACGTTCGCCGACTTCGATCCGGAGCGCTATCGACAGCCGCTCGCGGCGTGAGCGCTCGGCACGCTACTCGACGACGCGGAACGCGAGCTCGCGACGAACGCCGCTGCCGGGCGCCGCCACGGCGATCGTCGTGAAGCCCGGCGTCTTCGCCTTCGCGTACTCCACGACGGGGAGCGTCGCCGAGACCGGGCGCGGGCCGATGACGGTCTCGTCCGCATAGATGCGCTCGAGCGCCCCGCTCGACGCGATGAGCTCTTCACCGCTCTCGGAGCGCGGGATCGAGACGATCTCGATGTTGCTCTCGACGCGGAGCTCGATCTCGCCGCTCGGCGAGGGCTCGACCTCGGTCGCCTCGCCGTCTCGCGACGGCGTCACCCTCACGGTCGTGTCGATCGTCGCCGCGTCGCGGACCTTGACGGTCATGCGGTCGATCACCGTCCCCGTCCACTCGTCGTAGACCTCGAGATCGGCGTCGCCGGCGCGCTTCGTCTCGACCGCGATCGTTTCGTGGCAGTCGTACGTGAGCACCTTCCGGCATCGCGGCGTGAAGCGAAACTCCGCGACGTCGGGGGCGGTCGACCGTATTGCGTAGGGGATCCGGTAGTTGACGTTGCTCACGTCGATGTCGAGCGCGGAGCCCGCGAGGACCTCGCGATCGATGCTCGTCTCCGCCGAGCACCCGGTGCAGGCGGGGATCGCGTACGCGAAGCGCAGGTTGTTGAGCTGCCCAGGCGTCCCCACCGGCTCGCCCTCGCAGCCGGCGAGCGCGAGCCCGGACGCACCAAGGAGCAGGACGACGCTACGCACCCACATCATCTGACCCGAGCGGGCCCCTCTCTAGCACCGCAGCAACCGATGTTCCACCATGGAAACGCGCGGAAGCTGCGGAAAGGAGACGGGTTATTTCGTCCCTGTGAAGGCGGCTTCACACGTCCACCAAAGTTTGGCGATTACAGGACTTTCCTGCCGCGCCGGGCGATTCGCCCCCGCGACGCGATCCGGCTTCCGATCTTCGCCCACCGCGCCGACGGCGGCCAAACAACGTCCCTCAGGCCTCGATCCGGTCGGCGCCGGCGTAGACGGTCATCGCGCCGTCTCGGACGAAGCCCGCGAGCGTCACGTTCGCTCGACGGGCGAGGTCGATCGCGAGCGACGACGGCGCCGAGACCGACGCGACGACGGGGATCCGCGCCGCGAGCGCCTTCTGGACGATCTCGAAGCTCGAACGCCCGCTCACGACGAGCACGTGGCCCGCGAGCGGCGTCGCCCGCGCGAGGACGCGGGACCCGATGACCTTGTCGACCGCGTTGTGACGGCCGACGTCCTCGAAGGTCGCCACGTGCTCGCCGCGGAACGTCGCGAGCATGGCCGCGTGGCACCCGCCCGTGCGGGCGAAGATGGGCTGGCTCGCGCGCAGCCCGGCCACGAGGTCGCTCAAGGTCGACGCCCGGATGCGCTCGCCCTGCTCGAGCGGCGCCGCGCGCGCCAGCAGGTCGTCGATCGATCGCCGCCCGCACACGCCGCACGCGCTCGTCGTCAACGTGCCGCGGCGGGCGAGCATGCCGGTCTCCTCGTCGATGGGCGGCCGCACGCCGGGCGCGAGGGTCACCTCGATGGTGTTCTCGCGCGCCTCGTCGCCGACCCTTCCGCAATGGGTGATCGAGGAGACGTCCTCCGCGCGCGCGATGACGCCCTCCGCGAGGAGGAACCCGAGGACGAGCTCGCGATCGCTGCCCGGCGTCCGCATCGTCACGGCGAGCGTCTCGCCGGAGATGCGGATCTCGAGCGGCTCCTCGACGGCGACCTCGTCCACCTTCTCTTCGCGCGACGTGCCGGCGATCCGCAGGCAGTCCACGCGTCGTGTCGAGGTCGCCATCGCTCGGCACGCTCAGTCGAACGCGTCCTGACGGAAGCCCTTCGCGATCGGCGGCGGCGCCGGGTGGACGCCCGGCACCTTGCGCACGTCGACCGCGGTGACCTTGTACTCGGGGCACCGCACGCTCGGGTCCGAGTTGCCGCTCGTGAGCAGGTTCGTCTTCACCTCGGGGAAGTGGAACGAGAGGAAGACGTTGCCCGGCGCCACGCGCGTCGTGACGCGTGCCCACGTCTGGACCTTGCCGCGTGCGCTCTCGACCTCCACGAAGTCCCCGTCGACGATGCCGAGCCGCTCCGCGTCCGCCGGGTGGATCTCGACCATGTCGGTCGGCTGCAGATCGACGTTGCCGGTGCGGCGCGTCTGCGTGCCCGAGTTGTAGTGCGCGAGCTGGCGCCCCGTGATGAGGATGAACGGGAAGCGCTCGCTCGCCGACTCTCCCGGCGGCTCCCAGTCGACGCTGTGGAGCACGGCGCGCTTCGTCGGCGTCGTGAACCCGTCGGTGTAGAGGATCGGCGTGCCGGGGTGGTCCTTCGACGGCACCGGCCACTGCAGGCCCTGCTTGCCGAGGCGCTCGTGCGAGATGCCGCGCCACTGCGGGGTGAGCTCGGCGATCTCGTCCATGACGTCGGCCGAGGATTTGTGCGGCATCTCGTAGCCGAGGCGCTTCGACAGATCGAGGAGGATGTCGAGGTCGCGCCGCGCGTTGCCGGGCGGCGAGACCGCCTCGCGCACCATCTGGACGCGACGCTCCGCGTTCGTGAACGTGCCCGTCTTCTCGAGGAAGCTGGATCCGGGCAGCATCACGTGCGCGAACTTCGCCGTGACGTTCTCGAAGATGTCGTGCACGACGAGCAGCTCGAGCGATCGCAGCGCCTCCTCGACGTGGCTCACGTTCGGGTCGGTCTGCGCGACGTCCTCGCCGAAGACGTAGAGCGCCTTGAGCTTCTTCTCGATCGCCTGGGAGAACATCTCCGGGATCATGAGCCCGCGCTGCGGCTTGATCGGACGACCCCAGCGGGCCTCGAACGCCTTCCGGACCGCGTCGTCGTCCAGCTTGCGGTACATCGTGAGGTACGTCGGCAGCGCGCCGACGTCGCTCGAGCCCTGGACGTTGTTCTGCCCGCGCAGCGGGTTCGAGCCCGCGCCCGGCTTTCCGAGGTTGCCGGTGAGGATCGCGAGGTTCGCGAGGCAGCGCACGCCGGGGACGCCCTGCGCCTGCTCGGTGACCCCGAGGCCGTAGAAGATCGCCGCCGGCTTCGTCGTCGCGTACAGGTGCGCGGCCTTCTCGACGAGCGCCGCCGGCACGCCGGTGATCGACTCGACGCGCTTCGGATCGTACTTCGCGATGTGCTCGGCGTAGGCCTCGAAGCCCTCGGCGCGCGTGTCGACGAAGTCGCGATCGAAGAGGCCGTCGCGGACGATGACGTGCGCGAGCCCGTTGTAGAGGGCGACGTTCGTCCCGGGCCGGAGCTGGAGGAAGACGTCCGCCATCGTCGCGAGCTCGATGCGGCGCGGATCGGCGACGATGAGCTTCGCGCCGCGCAGCCGCGCCTCCTTCATCCGTGCGCCGACGACGGGGTGGCCCTCCGTCGGGTTGGCGCCGGTGAGGAAGAGGCACGCGGTGACGTCGATGTCCGCGAACGAGTTCGTCCCGCCCGACTCGCCGAGCGACTGGATGAGACCGAGCGAAGTCGGCGAGTGGCAGACGCGCGAGCAGTTGTCGATGTTGTTCGTGCCGAGCGCCGCGCGCGCGAGCTTCTGGAGGACGTAGTTCTCCTCGTTCGTGCAGCGGCTCGAGCTGATGAACGCGATCGCGTCCGGTCCGTGCGCGGCGGCGATCGCCTTCATCTTGTCGGCGACGAACCCGAGCGCCTCGTCCCAGCTCGCCTCGCGCCACGTCCCGTCCGAGCGGCGCATCATCGGCGACGTGAGCCGATCGGCGGCGCGGGCGTACTGGTGCGCGAAGCGACCCTTCACGCACGTGTGCCCGAGGTTCGACGGCCCCTCGAGCGCGGGATCGATCGCGACGACCTCGCCGTCGCGGACGTGGACGTCGAGCGAGCAGCCGACGCCGCAGTACGCGCACGTCGTGGTGACGGTCTTGTCGATGGTCTCCTTCGCGCGGAAGGCGGCCTCGTCGAGCGCGCCCGTCGGGCACGTCGAGACGCACGCGCCGCACGAGACGCACGCGCTGTCCGTGAACGACGAGTCCATCCCGGCGACGATCTTCGTCGCCCACCCGCGGTTCGCGTAGGAAAGCGCGAACGTGCCCTGGATCTCGTCGCACGCGCGGACGCAGCGCCCGCAGACGATGCACTCGTTGAGATCCATCTTGATGTACGGGTGCCGGTCGTCCTTCTCGTACGCGTGGCGCTCGCCTTGGTAGCGGCTCGTCGTCAGGCCGAAGTGGCGCGCGACGCGACGGAGCTCGTTGCGGTCTTCGCCCGTCGCGGGATCGATCGCCTCGCGGGCCAGCGCGGCCTCCGGGTAGTCGGACAGGACGAGCTCGACGACGTTCTTCGCCACGCGCTGGGCCGTCGCGTCCTTCGTGTCGACGACCATGCCCTCGCGCACGGGCGTCGTGCACGCGGCGACGGGGCCACGCGCGCCCTTCACGCCGACCATGCACACGCGGCACGCCCCGAAGGGGGCGAGGCGCGGGTCGTAGCAGAGCGTCGGGATGTAGATGCCTTCGCGGCGTGCGACGTCGAGGATGGTCGCGCGCTCCGAGGCCTTCACCTCGCGTCCGTCGATCGTCAGCGTGACGAGGCGACGCTTCGTCTCCTGCTTTCCACTGGTGCCGTCCGCTGCGCCCATCAGGAGGCTCCTTTCTCGGATGCGCCTTTCGACTCGCCCTTCAGCTCGTGGCCGAAGTGTCGGAGCAAGGATTGGATCGGATCGGGGATCGCTCCGCCGTGCGCGCAGAGCGAGCCGAGCCGCAATGTCTCGAGCAGCTCGCCGAGCAGGTCGAGGTCGGCCTGGACGGCCTCGGCGCTGCGCGGCTCCTTGAGCCGCTTGACGATCTCGAGGCCGCGGCGGCCGCCGATGCGGCACGGGAAGCACTTGCCGCACGACTCGGCGTCACAGAACTCGAAGAGGTGGATGGCGATGTCGCGCGCATCCACGCGATCGTCCCACGCGACGATGCCGCCGTGCCCGAGCAGCGCGCCGACCTCGGAGAGCTCCTCGAAGCCGAGCGGCACGTCGAGCATCGATCCGGGCAGGATCCCGCCGAGGGGCCCGCCGATCTGCACGGCCTTGATCGGGCGGCCGTCTTTCAGGCCGCCGCCGATCTCGAGGAGGATGCGCCGGAGCGTCGTGCCGAGCGGGACCTCGTACATGCCCGGGCGAACGAAGCGCTCGTTGAGCGAGACGGCCTTCGTCCCGCGGCTCTTGCCGACGCCGATCTGAGCGTACGCCGCGCCCCCGTGCCGGAGGATCCAGCCGAGGTTCGCGAGCGTCTCGACGTTGTTCACCACCGTCGGCTTGCCGAAGAGGCCCTTGTCGGCGGGGGAGGGCGGGCGAGCCGTGACCATCCCCCGCAGGCCCTCGAGCGAGCGCAAGAGCGCCGTCTCCTCGCCGCAGACGTACGAGCCTGCGCCCTCGACCACGTCGACGTCGAAGGAGAAGCCGCTGCCGAGGAGGTTCTTGCCGAGCAGCCCGGCCTCGCGCGCCGCTTCGACCGCGCGGCGCAACGTCGGCACCGACCGCGGGTACTCGCTCCGCACGTAGATGAAGCCGCGCGTGGCGCCGATCGCGTACCCGCAGATCGCGAGCCCTTCGATGATCGCGAAGGGATCCCGCTCCATCAGGTACTTGTCGATGTACGAGCCGGGATCGCCCTCGTCCGCGTTGCAGACGACGTAGGCTTCGCCTGCGAGCCTCGCGTTCGCGGCCGCGAAGCGCCACTTCTGCGAGGTCGCGAAGCCCGCGCCGCCGCGGCCGCGGAGCTGCGAGGCGTCGACCTCTGCGAGCACCTGGTCCGGCCTGAGCTCCGTCAGGGCTTTGACGAGCCCGCCGAAGGCGCCGTGCGCGCGGGCGGCGGCGAGGTCGGTCGCGTCGATCGGCTGTGCGATGCGCTCGAGCACGATCGCGGGGCCGTCGTGCACCTCGAAGCGCGGGACGAGCGCGTCGTGCGCCTCCGCCAAGGAGGTCGACTTTGCCGTCGAGCTCCCGGAGCGGATCTCCTTCGCCAGGAGCTCCGCCTTCTCGGGCGTGAGCTCGCCGTAGATCTTGCCCTCGATCTCCACCGTCGGCCCGGCGTTGCAGAAGCCCAGGCAGTAGACGGCCTCGAGCGACACCTCGCCGTCCGCGCTCGTCTCGCCGAGGCGGAGGCCGAGCGCCTTCTCCAGCCATCCGACCGATGCGTCGCCGCACGCGGCATGGCACGCGGTCCCCTTGCAGACCTTCACGCGCGTGCGCCCGCGGCGCTCGGTGCCGAGGTCGCCGTAGTACGTGGCGACGCCCCAGACGGCCGCCTCCGGTTGTCCGCTCGCGCGCGCCACGGCGGCGACGTCCTCCCGCGTGATGACGCGTTTGTCGTGCATCACGTGCTTGAGCCGTTGGAGCGCCGTCCCGTGCACGTCGAGATCGCCGCGATTGCGCCTGAGCTGAACGAGGTTCTGGGACACGGGGCACCTGAGCGGAAAGGCTATCTCCGAGCGGTTACGCCCGCGAGCCACGGCGGGCAAGGCTCTCGAGATGACGCGGCGCGAAAAGGAGGCGGCCCATCGCCCGGCCGTCGTGGAGGTGGACGTTCGTGCTTCGCGCAGGCATTGGGTGAGGGCGAACGATGGGATCTCTCGCCGTCGACGAACACCACGGCCCCGACCGGCGGGTGGTGGGCGGCATCTTCGTGGGAGGCCGCGCCTCGCGCATGGGCGGTCTCGCGAAGGGCCTGCTCGAGGCGCCGGACGGCGAGCCCATCGTCGTGCGCACGAGGCGCGTGCTCGAACGCGCCGGAGCGAGCGCGGTCCTCGTGGGGGAGCACCCGGCGTATGCCCATCTCGGGCTCGTGACGATCGCCGACCATCCCGCCGCGGAGGGGCCGCTCGCGGGTCTTCTCTCCCTGCTCGAGCACGCCGGGGAGCGGCTGGCGATCGCGGTCGCGTGCGACATGCCGCTCGTCGACGAGGTGCTCGTGAAGCGGCTCGTCGATGCCATGCGCTCGGCGGATGCGCCCGCCGTCGTCGCGCCGAAGCGTGCGGTACCGGCGCGCGGGCGCGAGGTCTGGGAGCCGCTCTTCGCCGTCTACGATGCGCCGCGCGTGCTTCCGATCGCGCGCGCGTTCGCGGCTCGTGGCGAGCGCAAGCTCCAGCTGTTGATGGAGGAGGCGGGCGCGCGCCCGCTCCCGCTGTCGCGCGAAGAAGCGGAGGCGCTCGCCGACTGGGACGAGCCCTCCGACTTGCCAGCGGGCTCGGCTCGTGGAACACGAGGCACATGAAGCTCCGTGTCCGTGGTGACTCGCTCCGGTTGCGCCTCACGCGTTCGGAGGTGACCGCGCTCGCGCACGACGGCCTCGTCGAGGAGTCGGTCGCGTTCGGCCCCGGGCGCCGGCTCGTCTACGCGATCCGCTCCGTGCCGGAGGGGGCTCCGCCCGTCGCAGCGACCCTCGACGGCACGCGCATCGAGGTGGCGTTGCCCGCTCCCGACGTGCGCCGCTGGGCGGAGAGCGAGCTCGTCGGCCTCGAGGGGGTCCAGGACGCGGGCGAGGGCAGGAGCCTCCGCATCCTCGTCGAGAAGGACTTCGCTTGCCTCAAGCCGCGACCGAACGAGGACGACGCGGACGCGTTCCCGAACCCGAACGCGCCGAACGCGTCCTGCTGACGCCGTTCAGCCGCCGCGGATCTTCTTCACGGCCGCCGCGACGTCGTTGCCCGAGACGGCGGCGCCCGTCGAACGGAGGTACTTCATCGCCACGCCGGTCGCCTGACCGTCGCTCTTCGCCGCCTTGATCGCCTCGTGCTCGGACACGAGCGCGGCGACGATCTCGTCGACCGAGAGCTGCTTCGGGAGGAGGCTCGACAGCACCTCGATCTCGCGGCGGAGCGTCGCGGCGCGGTCTCCTTCGGAGAGCGCGAGCGTCTCCTCGTTCGACTTGATCAGCTTGCGGATGGCGGCCGCCGCGTCGTCGTCCGTCGACGGAGCGTTCTTGCGTGCTTCCGCGGCCTGGATCTCGCTCAGGGCGAGCCGCAGCACGTCGCGCGCGATCGTGTCGCCGGACTTCATCGCCGCGGTGATCTGCTTCTTGATTTCGTCGACCAGCACGTCCTTGCCTCCGTTCGGAGCCAGAGCATGGCAAACCCGACGCCACGGCGCACCTCCTTTCGATGCGGTGGGGCGGGGAGGCTCACCCTCCCGGGCGCGGGCGGACGACCAGCACGGATCGATCGGCGTGATTGACGACCTTCGCTGCCGTCGTCCCGACGAGCCGGTCGAGGAGGCGATAGCCGTGCGATCCGATGACGATGAGATCGACGTCGTATTCGCGCGCCGCCGAGCAGATCGCGTCCCACGGGACGCCCACCTGAGCGCTGCATCCGTCGAGCAGCTCCGGCGGCACTTCACGCGCGAGCTCCTCGAGATCGCGCTTCGCGACCCCGAGCATCGTGTCCGTCACCTGCGCGGGCGGCAGGGCCCAGAGGTTCGCCGGAAGCTCGGGCGGCAAGCCGACGGCGCGGAGCAGTCGGAGCTTCGCCCCCGTTCGCTTCGCGAGCTCGACCGCGGTCGCGAGCACGTCCTTCGCGCGCGGTGACGCGTCGAGCCCCACGAGGATGCGCCTCATGCCATGTCGGCATCCACGCCCCGTGCCTCGGCGCGATACGGCGCAGCAGAATCAGAAGCTCCGGCCGATGCCGATCCCGGCGACGTGAGGGCCGAGGTACGGCGTGACGATCGCCGCCTTCTTCGGAGGAGCCTTCGGCGCCGTGAGGTAGAGCGCGACGCCGCCGGCGAGGAGCGCGCCGCCCACGACGAACGCGGCCGTCGAGACGTTGCCGAACATCCGCGAGTCTTCGCCGGCGGCGACCCCGGCGGCCGTGCAGAGGCGAAAGTCCGGTGGCTTGCACTCGCGGTCGGCCTCCGCGTGCTTCGAGAAGGCCAACACGCCGAAGACCGAGCCCGTCACGAGGCCGGCGACGCCGAGGCCGATGCCGAGCACGCCGAGCACTCGCTGGGTCTCGCCATGGGTGCTCGACGACGGGGCGTCGCTCCACGGCGACGACGGTTGCGGTTCTCGGCGGTCGGCGGTCGGCTCCGCGGGCTCGAGCTCGGGCACCTCGACGACGCTCTCGCTCGCGTCGTTCGGGATGACGACCACCTTCTTCCACGTCTTGTAGCCGTCCGCACGCGCCACGATCGAGCGCTTGCCCGGATCGACGGGGATCGATTCTCCCCACTGCGGCTCGCCGACGTCGATGTCGTCGCGCGAGAGACGAAAACCGGGGAGGCGCTTGTTCTTCGGATCGACCTGCACGCGCAGGCGCGGAAGCTTCGCCGACAGGACCTCGATGCGAGCCCGTGCGATCTTCGCTCGGTCCTTGCGCCTGTCGCGGTTCGCGATCGCGAGCGCCTCCTGATAGAGGGCCCACGCCGTCGCGATCTTCCCCTCGTGCTCGCGGCAGATGGCGAGGTGGAGCAGCGTGCCTCCGCCCGGGTCGAGCCGCTGGCTCTCTTCCAGCTTCGGACACGCCTCCGCCCAGCGCTCCTGCTTCATCAGCTCGCGCGCTTGATCGAACAGCGCCTGCGCGGTCGCGGGATCGGCCGCCCGCGCCGGGGCCGCCATGAAGAGCATCGACGCGGCGACCGTCGTCGCGAGCAGTCCACCGTGCACGCGTGAGCGGACGTGTTTCACCTCGAGACCCACGCCAGTCTACGCGCTGTGCACCCTTCCGCATAGGTCGCCGGTGGCCGCGGCTCCGCTTCGACGGCGAGCGCGGTTACTCGGCGCCGCCGGTTCTACGACGACCGTGCGCCACGCCTCGAGCGCTCGATGAAATCGCGGACGCTCCGTTGCACGCGCGGGCTCGGATGCCCGAGGAGGCGTTCGGCGAGGCCGGGATCGAGATCGATCGGGAGCACCGTGACGAGCGCATGCACCGCGCTCGACAGCACGATCTCGTCGTTGTCCGAGCGGAGCACCTCCAAGAGGAGCTTGCGCTTCTCGTCGCAAGGCTCGAGCGCGGCGATGATGCCGACGACGCCGTCGCGCAGCGCGGGATCGGAGTGGTAGATCAGGTTGGACACGAGATCGCCGATCTCCTTCCAGCCGATCGCGCGCGTGGTCACCAGGCGCTCGATCGCCTCGAGCAACCACCGCCGAACGCCGACCGTCTCCGACTCGCTCCCGATCAGGTCCGCCAGGGCAGGGAGCACGTTCGGGGAGCCGAGGTGCTTGAGGAGCCAGGCGGCGTGCTCGCGCAGCTTGGTGTCCGGCTCGTCGCGCAACGCCGCGACGAGAGCGCGCGCGATCGGCTCGCGCTCCCATGCCCTCGCGAGCTCGAAGATCGGCGACTCGACGTCGTAGTCGAGCTCCGTGAGCGCGGTGAGCAGCTCGAGCGGCGGTCTCCCTCGCAGCCACTCCGGATGCGCTCGAAGCTCCGCGGCTGCTTCTCGTGACGTGGCCGGATCCAAGAGCGCCTCGAGGAGGGCGTCACGCTCCTTCGAGAGGATCTTGACGGACGACTCCTCGGGCGGACGCACCGACGGCCGCGCCTCGCTCGGCGACGCGTCGGCGTCCGCCGGCGGCTCGGGCGCGGCGTCCGCCGGAGGCGCCGGTGCGTCCGCCGGAGCCTCGGCTTCCGCTGCCGGCGGCGTGCTCGCGAACGACACCGTCGGAGGCGGCGCCGACGCTCCGGGAGGAGGCACGGACGGGTAGACCGCGGGAGGAATGGAGCCTCGCGGCGGTGTCACCGAGCGAGATTGCGGCGGCGGAACGGACCGCGTCGTCGACTCCGCCGGGGCTCCCTCGGCCGCCGTCGTGCTCTCCGTCGGTTGGGACGACCAATCGTCGTCGAGCTCGAGCGGCGGCGGCGGCGACGCGGCCGGCGGCGCGGGCACGGGCACCGCGGCCGGCGCCGGCATGCTGAGCGGCCGAGCCTCGGCCATCACCGGCGGGAACGACGTCGTCCCCCGCCGCTGGTCTTGCGATGCCTCTCGGTTCGCGTCCGCCGACGGCGGCGGCACGGACGGCGCGACCGTCCGCCAGCGCGCGAAGGCGGACGAGAGCTCGTCACGCAGCTGGCGCACGCCGTCCTCGACGAGAGACTTCGCTCGCTCCGCGGCGGCGGCCCTCGCCTCGGCGCGCGCGGTCGCGGCGGTCTGCGTCTCGAGCTCGCGCTGGAGGCGCGCGACGTCCTTGCGCAAGGTCTCCGTCTCGCGCTCCGCCATGGTCGCCCGCTCGAGGTTCACGTCGCGCGCGTGGCGGGCGGCCTCGAGATCGCGCTCGAGCCGCTGGAGATCGCTCTTCGCCGCCGTCGCCTCGCCACGTGCCTTCGCGAGATCGGACTCGAGGGCGGCGAGCCGTTCCTCCAGCGTGCGCGCTTCGCCGAGCGACCGCTCGAGGCGCTCGATCTGCTCCTTCGCGGCCTTGCGTTCGCGCTCGGCCTCTTCGCGCGCCTGCACCGCCGCCTCGTTCGCGGCGGACGCCTCCTGACGGAGGCGAACGACCTCGGTCTTGGCTTGGGCAGCCTCGTCTCTCGCCTGCGCGAGCTCGGCCGTCGTCCTTTCGAGCCGCTCCTGCAGCGACGCGACCTCCGCTTCCGTGTCGGAGATCTTCGCCGCGCCGGCCTGCTCTCTCTTGCGGATCTCCGCGAGCTCCGCCTCGTATTTCGAGGAAGCCCGCTGCGCCTCGTCGCGTGCCGCGCGGAGCTCGTCGATCTCCGCGCGCAGGCGCGCCATCTCTTCGGATGCCGCCCGCGCCCCGTCGATCGCGAGCGCGAGATCGTCGCGCTCGCTGCGGACCTTCTGCAGCTCTTCGAGCGCCGTGTCGTGGAGCCGTCGCAGGTTGTTCAGCTCGGCGTCTGCCTGGGCGAGCTTGCGTTCGAGCTCGGCGACGCGCGCGTTCGCAGCCTCGATCCGTTCGAGCGCGTCGTTCCGCTCCCGGCGCTGGTCCTCGATCGTCCGCTCGACGGCGGCCGCCTGTTGGTGCAGCCTCGCGAGCTCCCGGCGCAGCGTCAGGGCGGCGTTCGTCAGCGCGTCGACCGTCATCGCCGGATCGGGGCGTGTTCGGTCGACGTGCACGACGTCGATGCGAGCGCTCATCGGCTCGTCGTCCGGGTCTGCCCTCGGATCCCGACGCGTGGGTGGAGGTCGCGATACGGACTCGCGCACGTCGAGGCGGTCGTATCCGGACGGCTCGCCGTGGCCCGATTTCCCAGTGCTCTCTGCCATTCGCTCGCCTCGGACGTTGGAGGATCGCATCGCCTCCTCCGGGGACATTTCATGAGAGCACAGTCCCGGCCAGCGAAGAACCCTCTCGTCACGTGACCTTCCACGAAAAAGTCGGCTTTCGGGCCTCTCTTTTTCGGGGAGCGCACGACGCCGTCGTGACGTAGAACCGAGGCGATCGCGATGTCTTCGCTCGTCGTTCGCAACGCACTCTTCACGACGTTCGCGCTCGTACCTGCGCTCGTCGTCTCGACGCTCGGTGCCTGCTCCACCGACGATGGCAACGACCTACATGGGCCACACATCGGTGACCTGCCGCGCCGTGACGCGGAGAGCATCGACGGGAAGGTGGTCTTGCCCGACGGTGCGATCGTCGATCCCGAGTCCGACGGCGGTGAAGAAGGTGAGGCCGCGGCCCCGTGCGCGAATGGGACGGTCGCGGTCCTCGCCGGGGACGACGGCTCCCTCGCGGGAGCGACGCAGGAGAAGAACGGCGGGTGGGTCGTCTCCTCGATCGCGGGCGGCGCGGCGCGAAGCCGACCCGCGCTCGTCGCGTTCGGTTCGGGCTTCCTCGGCGTCACGCACGGCGCCGGCGACGTCCTCCAGTCGACGACGTGGGCCGGCGGCTCGTGGACCGGCGCGACGACCATCGGAAGGGACGGCGTGAAGGGCGCGCCTTCGCTCGCCGTCGCGGGAGCGAGCGCGCACGTCGTGTACGCCGCGGGCGACGGCACCGAGCGGTACTTCTTCCACGGCGTCCACGGAGGCGCCGGCTGGGACGAGGCGACGGCGGAGGTGAAGACGGCCGACGACCAGAGCTACGGGACCGTGTCGGCCGGGCTCGCCGCGAGCGGGAGCGAGGTCGTGTTCGCCGAGAACGGCACGGACAACGGGCTCTACGTCCGCTCGTTCGGCACGCAGTGGTCGCCGGCGTCCGCCGTCTTCGGCGCGGGCACCGTCGGAGGCGAGACCTCTGCGACGCCCGAGATCGTGGCGGTCGAGGGCGGGCTCGACTTCGTGCTCGTCTACTCCGAGAAGACCACGCGCCGGCTGTCCTTCGCGACCCGCGACGCGACGTCGAAGGCGTGGACGAACGGCGGCAACGTCCACATGCTCGCGACGACGGACGAGAGACCGTCGCTCGCGCGCATCGACGCGTCCACGTTGCTCCTCGCTTACCGAGGCCAGGACGGAAACGCCTACTACGCGCGCGGCACGATCGGACCGCAGGGCGTGACGTGGACCCCGGCCAGCCCGATCGGCGGAGGCGACGCCTTCGCCGTCGACGGCGCCCCCGTGGTCGCGCGCGGCGTCTGCGGTGACGACGCGGTCTTCGCGCATGCGTCCGGCGGCACCGTCCGGATCACGCGCCTGCGTGGAGACACCTGGTCGGGGCCCGAGACCATCCCGGGGCTGTCTGGCAACCGCGTGGCGATTGCGACGCGGTAGCGCCGCCTGCGGCGGCGCAGTCCTCGGTCCTCGGTCCTCAGATCGAAGAGGCTCCAGGCTCCAGTTTGGAGTCTCCAGTGGAGAGGGAGTCGGGTACACCTCCGACCTTCGAGTCACACACACGAAGGCTCGAGTCTTCGCCGAAGAATGGCGCGCGGCCCACCACGCTGAAGCAGAGTGGCGACCAACGCTGAGGACCGAGGAGACTGAAGCCTCCTCTCCCTCGAGGCCTGCAGGCCCGAGGCCTTTTCGAGGCCCGAGGCCTGAGGCCCGAGGCCTCCTCTCACTGCGCCAACAGCCCGCGCAGCTGTCCGCGCAGCGGCTCGGCGCTTCGCTCGGCGCGTTCGGCGACGAGCGGGCGATACTGCGCGCCGCCGATCGCGAGGAGGGAGCGGGCGACCGCGATCAGGACCGCGTCCTGCTTCGAGAGCGTGCCGTTCGAGCGGCTGCTCGGCGGCTCGCCCCTCCCGGCGAGGAGCTGGGCGAGCACCGATACCGCCGGTTGCTTCGCCGACGGCGTCGCGTGCGCGAGCGCCACCGCCGCCGCCGCGCGGACCTCTTCTCCTCCCGGGACGCGGCGCGTGAGGATCGCGTGCAGTCGCGGAACGAGGTGCTCGTCCACCGCGCCGAGCTGCCGGAGGCCTGCGATGCCCGCGATGCGGATGACGTCCTCCTTGCTCGATACCATCGCGACGAGCACGGGCTTGGCGCGCTCTCCCCAGAGCTTGATGAGCGCGGCCGTCGCGGCGCGGCACACCGGCGAGTGCGTCGAGCGGAGATGCTTCAGCACGACGTGACCGGCCGACTCGTCGCCGACGAACGGAGCGCACAAGAGGAGATCTTCCGCGAGCTCGAGCGTTCCGGCGTTGGGTGACGGCGTCGCGGCGATCTTCTCGAGCGAGGCGCGCACGACGGGCCACGCCTTCGGCCCGAAGTCCTTGAGCATCGTGACGAACTGCGGGCGGATGTCCGGGTTGCCGGCGAGCTTCACGCGCGCGCCGTAGAGCCCGTAGGCGCCGGCGACGCCGGCGTTCATGAGGAGGCGGCGCGCCTTCTCGCGCGCTTCGGGCAGGCCGGTGAGGAGCTGCTCGGAGATCTTCACGAGGATGTTCGGGTCCTCGAAGAGCTTGAGGAGCTTGGCTGCCGACCATGCGCGCGAGCCGACCGCTCCGTTGCGCTCCGCATGGAACGCCGAGGGCTCCGACGCGATGCCGTGCATCGTGCTCGAGACCTTCCAGAGCGCGCTCACCTCGCCACGTGCCGCGAGGACGCGCACCGCGGGCTCGAGCTTCTGCACACCCTGCGCGAACGCCGCGGGATCCGTCGTCTGCGCGAGGCGCGCCGTGAACGCGACGACGTTCTGGGCGAGCGCCTCGATCTCCGCGGTGGTCGGCTGACCGCCGCCGGACGAGCCGAACTTCCTGTGCTTGTCCGTGTCGGCCGTCGCATTGGCGTAGACGGGCCCGCGCTCGAGCCAGTCCGGCGGCTCCGACGCGCTGTCGTCGGCCACCACCGGGTTCGGCCTCGATGCGACCGGCTGGAAGTCGAGCTGCGGGGTGATGTCCCTCGACGACGGCGGCGGCGGCGACGCGTCGACGAAGATCGGATCGAGCAGCTCGCGCAGCTCCGCGCGGAGCTCGCGCATCGATTGCTGTCGGTCCTTCGGCTCCTTCGCGAGCGCCTTCAGGATGATCCGCTCGAGGAGCGGGTCGACGCTCGGATCGATCTTCGAGGGTGGCAGCGGCGGCGTGAACTGGTGCTTGTTGAGGAGCTGCGTAGGACGGTCCGCGATGAACGGGACCTGTCCCGTCGCCATCTCGTAGAGCACGATCCCGCACGCGTAGATGTCGCTCCGGGCGTCGAGCTCCTCGGAGCGGCACTGCTCCGGGGACATGTACTCGGGAGTGCCCGCAATGCCGTCGGACGCGGCGTCGGGCAGCGCGCGGTGTTGCGCGATGCCGAAGTCGCAAACCTTGACGATCTCGACCGGTCGGCCGTCGTCGTCTTGCCCCGGGACGAGGACGAGGTTCTCCGGCTTGATGTCACGGTGGACGATCCCGCGGGCGTGCGCATGCCCGAGCGCCGCGCAGACCTGCATCATGATCGATGCGATGCGCGCAGTGGGCAGCTTCCGCTCCTTCTCGAGCACCTTCCGGAGCTCCACGCCGTCCAGGTACTCCATGGCGAAGTAGAGCTGGCCGTCCGGCTCCTGCCCGAAATCGATGACGCGCGTGATGTTGGGGTGGTCGAGCCGGCTCGCGGCGAGCGCCTCCGCGTAGAACCTGCGCGCGAAGTCGATGTCGTTCTGGAAGGACTCGTGGAGCACCTTCACGGCGACCGGCATCATCAGCTCGCGGTGCCGCGCCTTGTAGACGGCGCCGACGCCTCCGCGGCCGATGAGCTGCTCGATGAGGAGCTTCCCTCCGGCGAGCGCGCGTCCGATCTTCGAGTCTCGGTCGTCCTCGGTGGGGAGCGGGCCGACGTGCGAGAGGTCCTTCGTGTGGCTCTCGCTCAGGCTCATGCTGGTCTGCGAGCGCCTGCCCTTGAGGACGTTGCCGTCGCGCGTGCGCGTCGCGGCGACCGGCCGGGCGGCCGGCTGGGCGTCCGGCATGGGTCGAAGGCGGAGCGGGAAGCCGTCCTGCGTCGGCGGCCCGAGGGGTTGAGCGATGTAGAAGAACGGCTCGCTGTTCGGCGTGTGGACCTCGAGGATGTGCTCCGCCGCGCTCACCGGCGCCGTCTCGAGCGGGACCCAGACCCGCCCGCCGGTGAACGCGGCGGCGTCGAGGACGTCACGCGCCTCGTCGTCGGCGAGGTCCGCTACGAGCACCGGGAGCAGTTCTTCCGGGGGAAGGCTCAGCATGGACCCGAACGGAGGATCCCACTTCGTCACGGACGCGGTCAATCACCGCCGCGAAGAAGGGCGCGTTCTTTAGCAAAGTGAAACCACATTCAGTTCGGATCTGCGATGGGTCACAACGACACGATGCGAGCGAGCGGATGCACAGAGAGAGCAGGTCGAGCCGCACGATGAGCGAGGAGGATGGAGACCTCCCCACTTCGGGCTCCTCATGGAGCCTTTTGCCCCGAGCCTGGAGCCTTCCACGACGGCCACGTTATCCTTCTCTGACTCGACATCCACGAGTCGGGGAGAAAGAGACCAGCGATGGGCAGAGCACCCGGCGACGTGCGCAACGATCGAAAGAACGCGGTCACGAAGTTCTGTCTCGCGATGGAGGAGCATCGCCGCACGGAAGCCGGGCGAGTCAGGACGGCGAGGGAGATGGTCGACTACTTCTTCCCGCGAACGGCAGGCATCGCCGAAGACCGACTCTTTCGCCACATGCCGCCCGAGGTGCGCGGACCCATCATCTCGGGCTGGCGCATCCGCGGTCCGAAGTCGGCGCTGCGCGACGACGACGAGAAGACGCGTCAGGTCGTCCAGGACGCGCTCGCGGCCGGCGACATCGACGAGGCGATGTTCGAGGAAGGCGTGAGCGCGCAGGTCCTCATCGACTGGATCCCGCTCACGGACTGGTGGACGTTCTGGCGTACCGGGAAGCTCACCGGCGTCGCGATCCAGAAGGCGCTGGCGACGGGACGCGAGCTCGGGCTGTTCGACGATCGATGGTTCTTGCAGAACGTCGACGGACGCGGCGGCAAGCTCAAGGGCACCGACACGATCTGCGACACGCTCTCGAAGGACCAGATCATCGCGTGGATCCGGAAGATCCACGAGTCCGGCGACGGCTCGCCGGCGGGTCTCGTGACTGCGCTCGGCTGGGAGACGATCCTCGCGAAGACCTCGCAGGAGGCGTTGCTCTTCGCCCTCGATGCGCTCGCGAAGAAGATCGGTCTCGTGAGCCAGCAGCCAGCCAAGACGGAGGTGTCCGGCCAAGACGACAACGTCGCGATCCCCGACATCCCGACGGAGCTGCCGCCGATCATGCCGGACAACCTCAACGGCACGAGCGCGTCGTCTCTCTCGGACGACACGGCTGCGTCGGAGAGGTGGTCGGACGTCTCGTCGCGGAACGCGCCGCCGCCCTCGGAAGCTCCGCCCTCGTTCTCGTTCGCGGACGACAACACGAGCGTGGAGAGTCGGAAGCCGCAGCCCCCACCCGTGCCCGCTGCGCGCAAGCGCCTCTGATCGGAACAGCTCGCGCGCGAGAGGCACGAGCGCTGCTAGCGCCGTCGTGTGCCCTCCGAGGTCGACTCGTCCGGTCTGAGCTCTCACACGGCGCTGCGGACCTCTTCGGCGTCGGACCCCGGCAGCATCGAACCCACGCGGTACGGTCCCAGGGCACGGAGCTGGGCGCTCGTCGGTGTCGTGCTCGCGTCTTTCGCGGCGGCCGCGCTCGTCGCCTCGCCGCTGTGGATCGCCATCGTCATCGGCGTCGTGATGGCCATTTCCGCGCACCGTCCTTACGAGCTCCTCCGCGCGAAGCTGCGCGGTCGATCGAGCCTGTCGGCCGGCATCGTGACGCTCACGAGCGGGCTGCTCGTCGCAGTGGCGGGGACGTCGATCCTCGTCGCGCTCGCGAACGAGCTCATGAAGCTCGTGACGCACCTCCAGGAGACGAGCCCGGGCTCGCTCGGCGGGATCGTCGGGCAGCGTGCGACGAACGCCATCGCACGGCTCGGCGTCGACACGACGCGCGTCTATGCGTGGGCCCAGAGCCAGCTCGAGGCCGCGGCGAGCTTCGCCGCGACCGCCGCGGCGGTGATCGTCCGCACCACGAGCTACGCGTTCCTCGGCCTCGTCGTCGCGCTGATGACGATGTACTACGGGCTCCTCGACGGGCCGGAGCTGGCCGTCCGGATCGAGCGCATCGTCCCGCTCGAGCCTCGGCACACGCGCGCGCTCCTCGTCGAGGCGCGCGAGGTCTCACGGACGGCGTTCATGGGGACGATCCTGACGGCGATCGTGCAGGGCGTCCTCGCCGGCGTCGGCTACGCCCTCCTCGGCGTCCCGCAGCCGCTGACGTGGGCCGTCGTCACGGCGCTCGCCTCGTTCCTCCCGGTCATCGGGACGCTCGTCGTGTGGGTGCCGATCGCGGGCTACTTGTTCCTCGAGGGCCACACGGTGCGCGCTCTCGTCCTCGTCGCGTACGGCGTCCTCGTCATCACTTCGCTGGCCGACTACGTCATTCGCCCGCGCATCGTCCGAGGCGGTGGGCATGGCCATCCGCTTCTCACGCTGATCTCGTTGCTCGGTGGGATCGAGCTCTTCGGCCTCGCGGGGCTCATCGTCGCGCCCATCGTGATGAGCGTCTTCGTCGCCGCGCTCAGGATCTACGAGCGCGAGGTGCGCTCGGGCGGCGCGCCGGGGACGACAGAGGCCGTGGAGCCTCCGCCGCTCGTCGTGTCCGCGGGGTCGTGAGATGAAGCCGACCGTCGCAGGTGTGCTCCTCCTCGTGCTCGCGTCGAGCGCGTGCGCGCTCACCTCGAAGGGAAGTGCGCTCTCGGTCCGGTGGTTCGATCCCGAGGCCGTGACTCCGGTCACCACGACGTCGGCCGCGGAGGGCGTCACGACCGGACAGCCGCTCGCGGTCGAGCTCGGCAGGGTGACCTCCGGGGCGCACCTCCACGAGAAGATCGCGTATCGGGAGGCCGCCTTCGAGGTCGGCTTCTACGAGGACAAGCGCTGGACCGAGCGGCCCGAGGCATACGTGCGTCGCGCGCTCGCACGGACGCTGTTCGAGGAGCACGGCCTCCGGCGTGCGTTCGCGGGGCAGGCGCCCGTGCTCGACGTCGAGGTGCTCTCGTTCGAGGAGCTGCGCGGTCCGACGCCGACGGCGCGCATCCAGCTCCGGGTACTGCTCCACGACCACCGCGCGGCGCTCCTCGAGCGGACCATCACGGTGGACAGACCCGCGCCGCGAGGCGACGAGCGCTTCGACGCGTTCGTCCACGCGATGGCGCAGGCGCTCGCCGCGGCGGCGGAAGAGGTCGCGCGCGAGGTCGAGCATTCCCTCCGGAGCCGGGCGGTGCAGCCGGACGAATGAACGCTCACCGCTTGGTCGACGGAGGCGTCGAGCGGACCTCGCTCTGCGACGGAGGGCCGGCGTGGCGTGAGCGGAGGGTCCGTCGAATGAGCAGCTCCACGTCGTCCGCGTTGACGGGCTTGACGAGGAACGCGTCGGCGCCGATCGCGGAGAGGCGCTGCCACTCCTTCGGTCCTCCCGCGGCCGTGAGCACGATGATGGGCGTCCGCTGGCTCGCGTCGAGCGAGCGGAGCAGCGCCGTGAGCTTGGCGCCGTCGATTTCGGGCATGTCGAGGTCGACGAGCACGACCGAGTAGGGTTGGCTCTCGAACGCGGCGAGCGCCGCCACTCCGTCGCCGACCTGATCGATCTGCGCGTGAGGGAAGCGTGCGGCGAGCGACGTGCCGATGATCTCGCGCCAGTCGGGATCGTCGTCGGCGATGAGGATGCGCTCGGGCTCGCGCGTTCCGTCGTGCTCCGCCAGGATCGCGCGGCGGAACGCGCCGACCGACGCGTACCTCTTGTGCGGATCCTTGGCGAGGGCGCGCAGGATGATCGCGTCGTAGCCGGGGGGAAGGTCGGGCCGATGGACGCTCGGAGGCGTCGGCTCCTGGAGGACGTGCTGCGAGAGCACGTTCATGTCCGTCGCGCCGACGAACGGCGGCCGTCCCGTGAAGAGCTCGTACGCGAGGCAGCCGAGCGCGTAGATGTCGCGCCGGTGGGCGAGCTCCGTGTTCTCCTCCTCGGCGAGCGCGGCCTCCGGCGCCATGTAGAGCGCGCTGCCGACCACGACGTTGCCGCTGTCGACGCTCTCGAGGATGCGCGCGACGCCGAGGTCTCCGACGCGCACGCGGCCGCTGTCCTCGAGGAGCAGGTTGGAAGGCTTGATGTCGCGATGAACGGTGTGCGACGCGTGGATCGCCTCGACCCCGAGGCAGGCCTGGTCGAGGATCCGTACCGCCTCGTCGAGATCGGGCTGCGTCCCGGGCGGGCGTGCGCGCAGCCATTGCTCGACGGTGCGCCCTTCGACGTACTCCATCACGAAGTACGGCACCTGACCGTGCTCGCCGAACGCGTAGACGTGCACGACGTTCGGATGGGAGACGCGCGCCATCGCCCGAGCCTCGTTGTCGAAGAACGTGCGCATCTCCGGGAACGCGAAGAGCTCGGGCTTGATCAGCTTGATCGCGACGCGTCGATCGAGCCGCTCGTCGTAGGCGAGCGCGACCACGCCCATCCCACCGACGCCGAGCGTCCGCTCGATCCGGTAGGTGCGATCGACGAGGTCGCCGGGCTTGAGGCCGAGCGCGGCCAGCGACTCGTCCAGCGGGTCACCGTCCGCGGGCTTCGCGCGCTCCACGACGGCGCTCACGGGCGGATCGCGCCGCGGCGGCGCGTGTCCCGGAGGCTCGGGGGTCGAGGCGGTGGCGGTGATGGCCCACTCGGCGCTGGCGAGGAGCGATCCGCTCGGTGCGGTGCGGTCGCCAAGCAGATCCGCGCCACGGCGCTCCTCGGCCGCGGAACGCTCCGCTTCGGCAACGACCGCACGCCCCTCGAGCCCGGTCCGTTTCATCGAAAGCTCCTCGCGCTCGCCGTCGCTGACGGCGCCCGTCCGAGCCGGAGCACGTGACGTACCACTCGCGAGCTCAGAGGTTTGTCGAGCGCTCGGTGCCGCACGAGCGGGGAGCCCGAAGCTCGGCCGAGCACGGGTGCCACGCCTGGGGCGCCCCTCACCACGAGGCACGCGCCCACGCGCGACGTCGTGCGTTCGAAGGAACGAACCGTCGCCCTCGGCGCGATCTCGTCAGAGCGAGATCCAGCCGCCGAGCCCGGCCGAGATGCCGAAATGGAAGAGCGAGGTGTCGTTCGACGTGGTGTCGGTCTGCGCGCCCCTCGTCACCTCCGTGGAGCGCGTCCCGGACAGCGGGACGTTGAGGAGCGGGCCCACGTGGAAGAAGAAGTGCTCCGTCGGCACGAACACGAACTGGGGATCGACGTCGAGCGAGAAGTACGTGGTCGAGACCGAACGTGTCCCGACGACTTGGTTGTTGTCGCGGTCGTCCGAGCTCGCGCTCACCGAGTAGAAGGCGAACCCTGCTCGAGGCCAGAACGCGACGAAGCTCGTGAGCGGGATGATGTACCCGACCCGCGGCGCCAGGCCGATCGCGGTGACCGTCGGCGCGTCCGACTCGCTCCTCACGACGACGTTGCCCGGGGTGACGGTCTGCTGCTCCCTCGTACCTCCGAGACCGAACCCGAATGCGATCGCGGCGCCGAGGGTGAGCTGCGGGATGATGGTGAAGTCGAACGCGACCCGCGGGATCGTGTGGACGTTCACCATGAAGCTCTCGTCGATCCCGACGTTCCGGCCGAGGAGGAGCGACATGCCGGCGCCGCTCTGAGACGTCGTCAGCTCGATGTTGTTCGGCCCCGTCGTCGTGCTCGACGCGCTCGTGTAGCTGAAGGGGGCGACGAGCCGGTCGGCGCTGAGGATGAGCTGCGATCTCTCCCCGAAGCCCTTCGTGTCGGCGGCCTCGGCCGAGCCACTGAGACCGAAGACGGCAGCCCCCGCGAGGATCGCGAACCCGACGTGTCCCTTCATGCGGCGGACCTTACGACGGTTTGTCCTACGACCTCAACAAGCGAGATCGTGAGCCGCGGCGCGGGGATGCGGCGAGGGCCCGTCCCCGAGAGCGTCAGGAACGCTGGAGGCTGCGGACGGCGGTGCCCGCGAGGGGGTACTCGAAGTCCTCGCCCGAGAGCGCCTTGTAGGCGGCGTAGAGGTGCACGACGAGGAACAGCGGGATCGCGAGCCCGCACGTCGCGAAGCTCACGATGGTGCCCAGCGCCGACCACAAGAGGGCCTGGAGGGCTTGATTGGTGGCGTACGGCGACCGCTCGCGCTCGATCAGATAGACGAGCAGCGGCGCGAGGAACCACGCCACGCACGTGCCGGCGTGGGCGATGGCGGCGGCGATGCGCTCCTGCTGGGTCGGGCGGGCGGTGTGGAAGAGGCTCGTCGTCGTCATGCCCGATCCGTCGTCCGAGCCCGGCGCGAAATTTCGTCGTCCGGACGCGAGCGGTGCTAGGCGAATGCTCGTGAAGCACGGCGCCGCGATTTCGTTTGCCTTTGCGAGCCTCGCGCTGCTCGCTGGCGGGGGAGCGTGCGATGACGAGGAGCAGGCCCCCTGCCGGGTCGACACCGACTGCCCCGAGGGCACGATCTGCCGCGAGGAGCGGTGTGGTCCGGTCGGCGGCGATGCGGCCGCTCCGCCCGACTCCGCTCCTCCGACGACCTGCTCCACGGAGGGCACGCCGTGCCTCGCCGGCGAGGAGTGCTGCTCCGGGACGTGCACCGACGGGCGTTGCGCCTCGGTGGTGGCGCCGCCTCCGACCTGCCGCTCGCTGTTCGAGCTCTGTCAGAACGACTGCTGCGAGGGGCTGACGTGCACCGCCGGCGTCTGCCGGTGACCGGTCGAGCGCCGGTCAGACCGCCTTGCCCATCGCGCTGTAGCCCTTGTCGACGTAGATCGTCTGGGCCGTGATGCCGCTGGCGAGCGGCGAGCAGAGGAACGCCGCCGTGGCGCCGACCTCGCGCGCCGTGATCGCCTCCGGGAGCGGAGCGTTCGCCTTCGTGTACTCGATCATCTCGTTGATGAAGCCGATCGCGCTGGCGGCGCGCGATGCGAGCGGGCCGGCGCTGATGCAGTTGACGCGGTGCCCGTACTTCCGGCCGACCTCGAACGCGAGCACGCGCGTGTCGCTCTCGAGCGCCGCCTTCGCGGAGCTCATGCCGCCGCCATAGCCCGGGATGACGCGCTCCGAGGCCATGTACGAGAGGGAGATGAACGACCCGCCGCGGCGCATGATGGGGCTGAAGCGCTGGACCATCGAGACCATCGAGTACGCGCTCACGCTGATCGCGCCGAGGTAGCCCTTGCGGCTCGTCTCGAGCAGCGGGTTCTTCACCTCGGGCCCGTTCGCGAGCGAGTGGACGACGATGTCCACGCACGGATCGCCGAAGTCCGCCTTCAGCCGGTCGACCGTGGCCTGGATGCTGACGTCGCCGTACTCCTTGTACCGCTTGTTCTCGCGGACCTCCTCGGGCATGTCCGCGTGGGTGTCGAACTCGGCGTCGAACGGGTAGATGCGCTCGAACTCGAGCTTCTTGCCGTCCGGAAGCGTGAGCGACTCGTCGAGCTTCCCGCGGCGGAGGAGCGTCTGGAAGATGCCGAGGGCCGGAGGCCACGTCCCCACGCAGATCGAGGCGCCCGCCTCCGCGAGCGCCTTCGCGATCGCGAACCCGAAGCCATTGTCGTCTGCCACCCCGGCGACGAACGCACGCTTGCCCGAGAGGTCGATGTTCAGCATGGCCGGACCATGCTCCGCCCCCGGCGTCGCCTCAACGGAAAAGTAGGGGCCGGGGGCGAGGTGGTTGCCCGTGCCGCGGCTTTCCAGTCCTCAGTCCTCAGCGTCTGAGGATGCGCGCGCGGAGCGCGCGCCCCTGGAGCCCGGAGCCTGGAGCCTCCCGTCCGTCCTCGGCGTCTGAGGATGCGCGCGCGGAGCGCGCGCCCCCTGGAGCCTGGAGCCCGGAGCCTGGAGCCTTTTCATCGCGCTGCGGCGCGGTTGCGTCGTCGCAAGGGGCCTCGGCGAGCGGGCGCCGAGATGGTTGGACCTCCAACGAATTGCGAACGCGCGCCCACAGTAGCGTGGTTTGTTGCAACGTGTGAGGGAGAAAATGTGTGCGCTCTGCAAGGGCGCCCGCGAGGGCGGGGCCTTCTGAGCTATCGTGGCGCCGCAATGCAGAGCGCCTTTCGTGTTCTCCTCACCATCCTCGCCGGCGTCTTCGTCCTCGCGCCGCGGCTCGCTCGGGCGGAGTTCCCGACGTTGGAGGTCGCCATCCAGCGCGCGCGGGCTCACGCGGCCGTCGTCCTCGAGGCGCAGGCCGAGATGGGCGTCGCAAACGCGCAGCTCGCCGGTGCGCGCGTCAGTGCGCTGGGGAACCCGTACACGGACATCCAGGTCGACCGGCCGTTCATCCCCGGTCCGGGCGGCGCCGGAGGGAGCGAGGTCCAGGCGCTGACCTTCACGTACTTCCCGCTCGACATCGCCGGCCAGCGGGGCAAGCGGATCGAGGAGGCCGAGCGTTTCATCGCCTGGAAGAAGATCGGCCTCGTCAATGCGAGCGCGCTCGCGACCGGTGACGTCGTCTCCGCCTACGGCGAGTACGTGGTGAGCTGGGCGCGCGTGGACGCGTCGACGGCCGGCGAGATCACGGCGCGCGAGGAGGCCAAGTACTTCCAGGGCCGCTTCGAGGCGCGGGACACGACGCTCTACGAGAAGAGCGTCGCCGAGGCGGAGGTCGCGCGGTGGGTGCAGCAGAGGGTGGAGGCCGAGCTGCGCGTGGCGAACGCGCGGGCGCGCTTCGGTCAGCTCACCGGGCTCCTCGATCTCGACAAGCCCCCGCAGAACGTGAACATCCTCCCGCCCCCGCTGCGCGGCACCTGGGACGACGCGCAGATCGCTCGCGTCGCCGACAAGGCGCCCATCGTCTCTCGGTTCAACGCCGAAAAATCCTACTGGGAGGCCTCGATCGAGCGCTACGAGCGGGAGAAGATCCCGCCGCTCGCGCTCGAGCTCATCGGCGGTCGCGGCGGCGTCGGCGAGATGCGTCTCGGTGTCGGCGCGGTGATCACGTATCCGGTGACCCGCCGCTTCCAGGGCGAGATCGCCCGCGCCGAGCAGGGGCGCCTGAACGCCGTCCGGCAGCTCGACCTCTACCGTGGCATCGTCATCGCGCGGCTCCGCGCCGCCCGTGACGCGATCGTCGCGGTGACCAAGGCGCTCGAGGAGCTCGATCAGAACGGCATCCCTGCGCTCGAGCGAGCCGTCCAGACGTCCGTGGAGAGCTTCCGGGCGGGCAAGATCGACCTGACCCGAGCGCTGCTCGCCCGCCGCGATCTCGCGGTCGCGCGCGCGCGTCGGCTCGATCTGGTCGAATCGATCTGGCGCGCGTACGCGGATCTGGTGATCTTCTCGGGAGAGCTGCCGTGATTGCACGCGGATGATCGCATCACGGCGAGCAACCGAACGAGACGATCGAACGATGCGAAGTAGCGCCCGGGTCCCATCGACGTTGGTTTGCCTCGCGGGGCTCTTGCTGGCCGGGGCGGGCTGCGACAGGTGCGGGAAGAAGGATGCGAAGGCGCCGACCGGCGACGCGGCGCCGATGACGGGGCCGGTGATCGTGACGCCCGACGGCGGCACGATGCAGAGCGTCGGCGTCATCACCGAGGAGCTCGCGGCGCTGGTCGCCGGGCCCATCGCGAAGGGGAAGATCAAGGCGTCGATCCCCATGGCCGTGCAGTGCAAGAGCCCCGGCCAGCCCGTGAGCCCGACGATCTTCGGCATCGCGTGGGCGGACGCCGACGCCGACCTCGGCGCGACGGCGCATCGCTGGGGCGGGAACACGACGTCGCGCTACAACTTCCTCCTCGGCAACGTCTGGAGCACCGCGAACGACTGGTTCTTCGAGAACGTCCAGATCGACTCGTGGGAGAAGTTCGTGGCGAAGGCCGCCGAGAAGGGCGGTCTCGCGACCATCACCGTCCCGATGCTGGGATGGGTCGCGAAGGACGCGGAGAGCTGCGCCTTCCCGACGAAGCTCTTCGCCCGCCAGGAGAAGACCGATCCTCACCGGAGCACCTGCGGCAACGGCAAGAGGCCCGACGGCAAGCTCATCGACCCTCCGAAGGATCCGTCGAGGTGGCAGACGAAGATCACGCCGGAGGACGTCGGCGCGTGGGTCGCGAAGATCAAGGCGGCCGACCAGAAGCGGGGCAAGCGCGTCGTCTACCAGTACATCCTCGACAACGAGCCGGCGCTCTGGGACTCGACCCACCGCGACGTCCACCCCGAGCCGACCACGTACGACGAGCTTCTCGAGAAGACGATCGCGTACGGCACGGCCGTCCGCAAGGCGGACCCCGACGCCATCATCGCCGGTCCCGCCGAGTGGGGCTGGCCCGCGTACTTCTACAGCGGCAAGGACGCGAAGGTCGGCTTCCGCCTGAAGCCGGATCGCCGCGCGCACGACGACATGCCGCTGCTCGCCTGGTACCTGAAGAAGCTCCACGAGCACGAGAAGAAGACGGGCATCAAGATCCTCGACGTGCTCGACGTCCACATCTACCCGCAGGGCGACGGCGTGCAGTACGTGGACGAGGAGGGCGGCGACGGCGGCGGCAACACGGACCGCGCGACGAACGAGCTGCGCCTCCGCACGACGCGCTCGCTCTGGGATCGTGACTACAAGGACGAGTCCTGGATCGGCGAGTCGGGCGAAGACGGAGGCCGCGTCTACCTCATCCCGCGGATGAAGCAGCTCATCGCGGAGAACTACCCCGGCCTGGGCTTCCAGATCGGCGAGTACAACTTCGGCGCGGAGCACCACATCTCCGGCGGGCTCGCCCTCGCGGAGGCGCTCGGCCGCTTCGCGCTCTACGGCGTGAGCCACGCCTTCTACTGGACGTATCCGAAGAAGCCGAAGCCCGCATACTGGGCGTTCCGCGCGTACCGCAACTACGACGGCCAGGGCGGCCACTTCCTCGAGCGCATCGTCCCGTCGAGCTCGCCGAGCGGCACGTCGCTCTACGCTTCGCGCGACGAGAGCGGCAAGAAGTGGGTCCTCATCGCGCTCAACTTCAGCGCCGATCGCCCGTTCGACGCGAGCATCGCGCTCGAGGACTGCGCCGCACCCGCGTCGGTCCGAACGTTCGTGTACACGGGCTCGCCCCACGGCTTCATGAACGGCGAGGCGAAGGTCGAGGGCGGCCGTCTCTCGGCGAAGCTGCCGCCGTCCTCGATCAACGTGTTCGAGTTGACGATGGACTGAGGCGCGAGGCCTCCGGCCCCATCGAGGAGGCCTCAGGCCTCAGGCCTCGGTAGGGAGTCCTCGGTCCTCAGTCCTCAGCGTCTGAGGATGCGCGCTTCGCGCGCGCCCCCGGAGCCCGGAGCCTTTCTCCCGGTAGGTGGGCTGTCGACGGGGTCGCTCGTCGAAATTGCGCAACTCTCGCTGGCGGCGGCCGACCTACCGCGTACGGAGGTCACGATGAGCGAGGTCAGCGGAGTCGGCGCGCGGCGGCACTTCTCGATCGAGGAGGAGGAGGCGCTGCGACGTGACGAGTCGACGAACAGCATCGTCAAGCGCGACGCCAAGGTGGGGGTCGACATCTACGGCACGGACCACTCTTGGCGTGCGACGAAGCTTCATCAGCAGAGCTTCTTTCACGGTGGTGTCGTCGGCACGGCCGTCAATGCGGGCGAGATCGGCAAGACGGTGGTCGAGGGCGCGGAGATCACCGAGTGCATCCACCTGGAAAGTCTCCTGCCCGAAGCGCTCGTGGAAGCGGGCATCATGTCCGCCGTGGAGATCGCGATGCCCGCCGCGAGCCTGTGGCTCGGCATCTACTCGCTCGGAGAGGCCCGCGTGAAGGGCGAGGAGCAAGCACGCGCGCTCGCGAAAGACAACGCACATGTCGCCCTCATCGCCGCGCTCGATCTTCCGGAAGCGTATCGTGCGCATCGTTTCGACGGCGAATACGCGCACGTCGCGAGGGGCCCCAAGAGCCCAGCATTCAAGATGACGGAGGCACTCCGCCAGGACAAGAAGGGCCTCGCGACACTACAGCTCCACGCCGATCGCGGGATGCACGCTGCGCGCGATCTCATGAGCTCCGGGATGAGCGTGGAAGCTTTCTTGAGGACGAACCCGAAAATCGCCGAGGCTTACAAGAAAGATGCCGCGTTCCGCGAGGGCTTCGATGCGTACCTCTGGGCGAAAGCGAATCTCCCGCGCCACGAGCTGCAGAAGCTCGATCAGATGCTCAAGGAGCGCGACGGCTGGTATGCGCAGGCTCAGGTGAGCGTCCGCGTGTGATGAACGGGGGGAACCGTGACATCGCCTTATCGTTCTGCAAGCCCACCCGAGCGCAGTCTCCGACCTCTCGAGCCGGAGGACGAGATGCGGTTGATCTTGGCATCTCCGCGTCGGCCCATGCCCAAGAGGACCATCATCTACCTCTGCACCCATGCGGTCGTCGGAGTGGCCTGTCTCGTCTGGGCCTTCTTCACTCCGGTCCGACTGGTGGAAGGCATCTACCTCCTGTTACCCGTGGTGCTGTGGCTCGTCGCGCGGTACCGCATCCGCCGCTACGTGGCGCGTCTCCGCGAGCAGGGGTACGACGTCAGCCAGTTCGAGCACGATTGGAGGCTCACCACCAAGCCTCGCATCCGGGTCGACGCTTCTCCTGCGAACGCCCCTCGGGTCGACGTTCCTGCCGACGAGCAGACCGTGGATGCCGAGGGAGTCCTCGGTCCACCATCCCGGCAGCGAGTCGGCTCAGCCTAGACGAGCGAGCGCGCAAAGGCGAAAAAGGCGCACCCTGCGCGCCCTGACCCTGCAGGTCGCTCCCGCTGAGGACCGAGGACCGAGGACCGAGGTCTGATCAGGCCGCCTTCGCCTGCTCGCTCACCTCCGCGAGCAGCTCGTCGAGCGCCTCCATGACCGTGGATGCGACGCTCTTCGAGACGGCGGGGCTGTCGGCGAGCAGCTCGCGGAGCTTCGTCGCCGTCTGCTTGATCGCCTTGCGGTTCGCCTCGCGCTTCTGGTGCTCGCTGACGGGGAAGAGCGTGTCGCTGTACAGCTTCGCGACCTTCGCGACCGGCACGTTCTCCTCGAGGATTTGCTTCCGGACGTCCACGAGCGTCTCCTCGGGGATGCTCTTGTCCTCGGCGGCCTTCTCCTCGACGCGGCGCAGGAAATCGATCGCCTTCATCGACGGCAGCGCCTCGAGCGGATCGCGGCGGAGGACCTCGGGCGCGCGCTTGTGCAGGAACATGTAGCCGCCGGTCAGCTTCTCGACGGTGTCGAGCCGCAGCTTCAGCTCCTTCTTCGTGTAGGACTCGAACGAGTCGTAGCCCCAGCGCTCCCACGCCTTGTTGCGCTTCACCTCGGTGAGCGCCTCGCCGAGCTCGAGCCAACTCGCCTTGAAGCGTCGCGTGAGGCGCAGCATCGTGGCGCGCTCGGGATCGTCGGCGTGCTGCTCTTCGAGCGCCGCGAGGGCGCGATCGACGTTGGTCTGGTGCATGGCGCGCTTCCGATACGGGGCAACGCGATCACGTGCAAGACGCCGCGGTCGGAGAACCTGTGGAGATCACCGCGGCGTCCGTGTGAAGGCGTTGTGGACAAGCGACGCTTTCGTCGCGGACCGCCGGGGTCCGCGCTGTGGAGAAAAAAAGTGGCGCTCGATGCCGGTCAGAGCGCCGAGACGACGACGCGCTCTCGATCGACGGCCGCCTCCGCGGCGCGCAGGCTGAGCGGATCCTCGTCCGTCGTGCGCCGCGAGCCGGTCGCGCGCAGAAGGGGGACGAGCCCCGGCATCGGTCGCAGCCCGAGGTCCGGCGACTGCTCGAACAGGCGCGTGAGCGCGTCGGCGTACGAGCGCGCGAGCTCGGGGAACGGGATCCGATCGAAGGTGTACGCGCGCCGTCGGCTCGCGGCGGCCGAGGCGACGAGGGCGGCGGTCAGCACGTGGTAGAGCACCTGCGCGCGCCGCCTCGCACGCTCACCCTCGTGGGCGAAGACACGCCGCAAGAAGTGCGCGTTGAGCGGGACGTGGAACGACTCGTCGCGCGCCAGGATCGTGAGCATCTGCTTGATGGCGGGCTGCGGCCGAGCCGTCCGGAGCGCGATGCGGTACGTCGTGGCGCCGATCGTCTCGAACATCAGGTTCGTGAGGACGATCGTCTCCATCCGCTCCGCGCGCGCGTAGAGCGTGTAGAACGTGCGCGTCGTCGGGCCCATCGGACGGACGGTCCCGCCGATGTGCTCGAGGAACTCCGTCAGGAGCTCGCGATGCCAGCCTTCCTCTTCGCCGTACAGGCGGAGCGCCTCTGCGAGCTCGGGATCGCGCGGACGGATCTCGTCGGCGAGCTCGTGCGCCTGCCGCAGGCCCGACTCCTCGGCGCGGAAGGCGGCGTTGAAGAACGCGATCGCCCCGCGCTGCTCTTCCTCGCTCTCCCAGCGGACGGGGGTGCCGAGATCGAGCTTCTCGTAGCTCATCCGCTCGCGGCGCTTCTTGAGCGCGGCCAGCCACCAAGACGTGGGGCGATCGAGGGGCGCGTGAGCCATGCGCCGACTCTATTCGGAAGGAACCGACGGGAAAAGGCCTTCGACTCGCGCGACGCCTACAGCAACGGCGAGAGCACGCGCGCACCCGCCTCGGCGAATCGCCAACGGAGAGGCAGGTGCTCGCGCGCGTGCTTCTTGATCTCCCTGGCCTGGGCGAGGTCCTTTCGGAACTGCGCCGCGAGCTCGTCGGCCTGCTCCTTGTCGTAGACCACCGCGGTGACCTCGAAGTTCAGGCGGAAGCTCCGGTTGTCCATGTTCGCGGTGCCGATCGCGGCGAAGAAGTCGTCGACCACGAGCGTCTTCGCGTGAATCATGGTCGGCTGGTACTCGTAGACGCGCACGCCCGCGCCGAGGACGACGTCGTAGTACGACCGCGCGGCCGCCGTGACGATGAGCGAGTCGCTCCGTCGAGGCACGAGGATGCGGACGTCCACGCCGCGCAGCGCGGCGGTCGTGAGCGCCGTGAGGATGGAGTCGTCGGGCACGAAGTAGGGCGTCGTCACGTACACGCGCGACTGCGCGAGCGTGATCGCGGAGAAGTACAGCTTCTGGATCGGCTCGAGCTCGCGGTCCGGACCCGAGGCGACGATCTGGACGCGGCGCTCGCCCTTCCCGGTCGGGGGAGGGAAGTACGAAGGCTCGCGCGGCACGTAGCCGGTCGCGTAGTGCCAGTCCTCGAGGAACGTGAGCTGCAGCCACCGGACCGCGTCGCCCTCGAGCATCACGTGGGTGTCGCGCCATGGCGCGGGCTGCCCGCGACGCGTCCGGCGTCGCTTCTCGCGCCGGAGCGTCGCCTCGGCCTCCGCCACGTAGTCGTCGCATACGTTGATGCCGCCGGTGAAGCCGACGGTGCCGTCGCACACGACGATCTTGCGGTGGTTGCGGAAGTCGAACCGGCTGCGGATCCGCCGGAACGTCACGGGGTTGAACCTCGCGAACTTGATGCCGCTCGCGCGCATCCGCTTCACCATCGCGCGCGACATCCCGCTCGAGCCGACGTCGTCGACGAGCACGCGGACCGTCACACCGGCCTTCGCTCTCTCGACGAGCGCATCGCAGAGGCGCGTGCCCGCTCGACCCGAGTCGAAGATGTAGTACGCGACGTGGACGTGATGCTTCGCGGCGGCGACGGCCGCCTCGATCGCGTCGTACGTCGAGGCGGCGTCGTGGAGGATGCGGACGCGCTCGCAGAGGTCCGACGGCGGCTCGCCCGCCGCGGTGGCGAGCCGCTCGAGCTGGAGCACGCGCGGGTCCACGGCAGAGCTCTGTGCGCTGAGCGTCTTCTGCGCCTCGCGCCCTTGCCGAACCGCTCCGGACTGCTGCGCCTTGCCGCGGGCGCGCCGGTGCTTGAGCCGCTTCCGCACGAGACGCCGTGGCCCGAGCAGGAAGAAGACGACGAACCCCACGTACGGCAGGGCCACGAGCGCGAGGATCCACGCCAGGGTCGAGACGGGAGGCCGCTTCTCCAAGAGGATCCACGTCGCGAGCACGACGACGTAGACGATCTCGGCCACGGTCAGGATCGTGACGAGCACGGCGAGTCGAGAGTAATACGGGCGCGCTCCATCGGTACCGCCGCGGTCGGCGGTGCGGCTTCGGCTACCGCCGTGCGACGGCGGCCGTGGCAAGAGGGCCGTGGCAAGAGGGCCGTGGGCTGCCTACGATGAAGCCATGCTCCCCGAGCAGCATGCCACCAGCTACGCCAACGACCCCTCGACCTCGACCGTGGTGATCGTGTGCGAGCCGACGCGTCCGAACCTCCACGGAGACGTCCCCGCGCGGCTGTTGCTCGACGCGAAGAGCCACCTGGTCGGCGTCGACGTCGCGCCGGACTCGCCCGAGCGCCTCGTCGTCATGCTCGGGCCTCACGAGAAGGTCGCCCGTACGGAGGACGTCCACGTCCACGTCGAGGGCGGCACCGTTCGCCTCCAGGGCCACGTCGCGAAGCTCGTCGCGCCGGGGGCGAACCCTTACGTGGCGTTCTGAGGCGTTCGGCGAAGCGCTGGCTCACTTCGGCCGCGGCGGCGGCTGCGTCTTCGTCTGGCAGCCCTGGAGGACGTCGACGACTCCGTTGAGGCTGTTCTGGACCATCATGCACGTGGTCGGGCAGAGCACGACCTTCGACGGTGTGCTCTCCTTCGGATCGACGTCGTAGTACCAGCCGCCGATGGTCGGGTCGCACGCGTCCTTCGCGCCGACGTAGCCGATGACGGTCTGCTCGTTCGTCGCCGGCTCCGTGTAGAGCACGTTCACCTTGTCGTAGTCGGGCGTCCCCGCCTCGGGGACGGGCAGAACGAACTCGCACGGCAACGACTCGCCGCGGACCTTCTGCAGCGCAGCGATGAACTCGGCCTGGGTGTCGGCGGACGTGTCGACGATCGTCGCGCTCGTCGTGCCGCCTGCGGCCGCGATGGCGTCGAGCGTGTCCGCCGCGCCGTCGGTGACGTCGTTCGGCGAGAGGACGCCGATGACGAACGTCCGGATGCTCGGTGTGCCGTCCTTCGCGTCGGCGGCGACCTTCGCGATCGTAGCCGGATCGTCGACGCACTTGCCGTTCGTGAAGGGCACGCCGTCCGTGGAGAGCACGACCGCGACCACGGACTCCGGCCGAGCGGCCGCTCGCGCCTTCGCCGCTTCGATCGCGCCCTGGAGGGCGGCGTGCGTCGGCGTCTCGCCGTTCGGGATCCGCTCGGCGAGCGCGGCGTTCACGGCGGCAGCGACCCCCGGAAGGGGTGCGATCGGAACGGTCAGACCGGAGTAGTCCTGCACCTCGCACGAGATCGACTGGTTCGAGCAGCGGCCCTTCACGAGCGGCCGGCTGCAGGTCGCCGTCGAGTCGACGTTCTTGCACTGAGCATCACGCAGGCAGATCCAGTCCTGGTCCGCGTCGCATCGTTGGAAATCGACGCAGTGATTGTCATCGCCCTCGCAGTCGTCGTCCGTGCTGCAGAGTCGAGCGCGCAACTCCGGGGAGCCCGCCTCCGAGGCCTTCTGGCATGCCTTGAGGAGACATCGTCCGCCGTCGCCGCAGTCGGCGTGGGCGCTGCACGCGTTCGGGACGTTCTTCTCGAAGAGCGGGAAGAACTGCACGCCGAGGCCGATCCCCGCCGAGTTGGGATCGCTCATGAACGACGCGAGGGCGTCCTTGATCGCCGTCCACTTCGTCGTCGTGCCGCTCGTGTAGCCCCACATCGAGCCGGAGATGTCCTGCATGAGGACGAGATCGAGCGGCGCGAGCTTCGCTTGCTGCCTGTCGACCGCGCACGCCTCGAAGCCCCCGCCGTCGCCGCCGTCGCCGCCGTCGTCGCTCGGGGGCGGCGGAACGAAGGTCCCGGTCGCGCTGCCGCTCGGCTCGTTCGCCCACGGGTCGCCTTCGCTGAAGATGCTGCCGCTCTCGGACCCGCACGCGATCGCGAGAAGGACCGGCGTCGAGAACCAGAGGAGGCTCGAACGTGCACGCTTCATGGTCGTTGAAGTTTTTTGCCGTCGCTCGAAAAAGCTCGAAGAGACGACTCTCTACGTTGTACGCGCGGGGGTGGGCACGCAAGCGCCGGAGGCCGATTTCCGTCGCGCGACGACGCTGAGCGAAGAGTTTTCAGATCGTGCGGCTCGCTTCGTTGCGCCGAGCCCGCTTCTCGCCGCGGGCGATCTCACGCTTCAACTCCCAGAGGTAGTCGTCGAAGTCGACCTGCATCGTGTGGCGCTTCGACCGCACGTAGCGGGCGAACATGCGCTGCCGCTCTCTCTCCATGTGCGCCCGCATCTCGTGGGGCGGCGGAAGCACGTACTTTCCGCGGAGGTAACGGGCGATCCATTTCCCCTGAGCCTCGGCGAGCGGCATGATCGCACCGAGCGGTTGGAGGAGGCCGACGAACATGAGCCGCTCGTGGTCCGGGTGGAACACCCGCATGAAGAGCGGCAGATCGTTGTCCTTGGCGGAGATGAACGACGGGTCGAAGAACGGGAAGGTGACCTTGTACCCGGTGCAGTAGACGATCACGTCCACCTCCTCGACGCTCCCGTCGACGAAGCGGACGCGGTCTCCCATGAGCTCCGCGATGTTCGGCTTCGGAGTGATCGCTCCGTGCGCGAGGCGATCGAGGATGCGCCCGGAGATCGTCGGATGCGCTTCGCCGAGGCGATGGTCCGGCTTCGGCAGGCCGTACCGCTGCATGTCTCCCACCGCGATCCGATGCAGCAGCTCGCCCATGCGCTGGCGTACGCGGAACGGCAGCCGGAGCGAGATGAACGGGAGCTGATCGACCGGCCGCCCGAACATGTACTTCGGCAGGACGTGCACGCCGCGCCGACCCGAGAGGAAGGTCCGCTGCGCGACCTCCGAGGACTCGACGGCGATGTCCATCGCGCTGTTGCCCATCCCCACGACGAGGACGCGCTTGCCGCGTAGCTCGTCCTTCGTCTTGTAGTGGTGCGAGTGCAGCTCGCGCCCGGCGAAGGTCCCCGGGAACGGCGGGTCGGGCAGCATCGGATCCCAGTGATGGCCGTTCGCGACGAGGACGGCGTCGTACGTCCGGTCCTCCTCCCGTCCGTGCGCGTCGCGCACGCGCACGCGCCACGCGCGCCCGTCCTTCTCGACGCGCTCGACGGATTTCTCGAACTCGATCGTGTGCCGGAAGCCGAAGTGATCGACGTAGTCCTCGAAGTAGCGCGCGATCTGCGTGTGATGCGGGAAGTCCGGATAGGACTTCGGCATCGGGAAGTCCGCGTACTGCATCCGCTCGCGCGACGTGTTGATGTAGAGGCCCTCGTACGCCGAGGACATCCCGTTCTTGTTCCCGAAGACCCAGTTGCCGCCGACGCGATCGCTCTTCTCGATGCAGTCGAACGGGATCTTCGCGTCGAAGAGCGCCTTCGCCGCGGTGATGCCCGAGGATCCCGCTCCGATGATGCACGCTCTCACGATGCGAAGCCCTCTCTGCCGGAGTCTACATCGACCGAGCGTACCCCCGCGCCGGGCCGCTCGTCGCAGAAGGCGCGGCTCGGGGCGATATGCCCGGGCCGCTCGCCCGTTCTTCGGGTATGACTCTCGACGCATCCCCCCGCGGCTTGGTCGCCGCAGCGCGGCAGCGGCCTGCCGTGCGCGATGCGCCGAGCTTCGTCATGGATCTCGATGCCCTCCCCGACGAGCGCGTGGCTCCGCTCGCGCTGGCCGGCGATCGCGAGGCGTGGAACGTCCTCGTCAAGCGTCACGAGCGGACCGTCCTCTTGCGGCTCTTGGCGCGCGGCGTCCGCGTCGATCGGGCGAAGGACATCGTCCAGGACACGTGGGTGCGCTTGATCCAGCAGCAACGAGAGGGGCGCTTCGATCGGCTCGATCTGCCGGGCCTCGCGATTCGACAGGCGCTGTACCTCGCGATGGAGGAGGGGCGCCATGGCTCGAAGGACGTCTCCATCGACGAAGCGCCCGAGATCGCGACGTTGCCCGACCCGCATCCGTCGATCGAGGAGCGCCTCTCGACGCGTGCCGACCTCGACCGCGCGGTGGAAGAGCTCGAGCGCTGCCCGCCTCGGGCGCGGCGCGTCTTCGAGACGGTCTACGAAGCTCCCGGCATCCCGCACGCCGAGGCAGCGGCGAAGGTGGGCATCAGCGTTCAACGATTGCGACAGACCCTCTGCGAGGTCCGGGCGCGGCTGCGGGCCGCCATGGAGCGTTCCGATGAGTCATCCTGACGACAGCACGATCGAGCGCTTCGTGATGGGCATGCTCGACGACGACGCCGACTTCGTCGCGCACGTCTCGGGCTGCGACGAGTGCTCGCGCAAGCTCCAGCGCGAGGCCGAGGTCGAGCTCGCGATGTTCGAGATCCGAGCCCGCGCCTCCGCCTCGCGGGTCGCCGAGGCTCGCGCCGCCAGGGCGCCGGCGCCGCGCGCGAGGCGCGCGTGGCGCGTGCTCGGTCCCGCGCTCGCGTTCGCCGCCGCGGCGACCGTGATCGCGTGGGTGGGCCACCGGCGCATGCGGCCGGCTCCTTCCGACGCGACGGCGGCCGTGCGCGTCGTCACGTGCCCCGACGGGCCGAGGCAGCTCGAGTGCATCGCCGAGGCGAATCGCTCCGGCGCCCGGCTCGAGTACCCGAAGGACTCTCCCATCGCCGCGCTGGGGCGCGAGCCGGGGCTCACGGTGCACGTCAGGCCGCGATCGTCCGACGGCTTCGTCCCCGAGATCGACGCGCGCTTTCGGCAGATCACGTCGGACTTCGAGGCGTGCGCCCGGCAGGCGATCGTCTGGCAGAACGCGCCGCTGCGAACGGGCGAGGTCTTGCTCTCCGTCACGATCGAGCCGGATGGGCGCACGCACGACTGGCGGCCGGCGATCGTCGTCTCGCAGGGAGAGCCGCCCGCCTACGTCGAACAGCCCGCCCCCGCTTTCGACATCGACATGGAGCTCGCCCGCTGCCTGCGTCGCGCCGTCGAGGCCGTCCCGTTCGGGCGACGCGATCGAGCGGTCCGAGTGTCGCTCTCCGCGATGTACGTCTGGCGCGAGTAGCCGGACACGCACGAACCCTCATGTCGAACATGCGCGAGCCGCTCGCGCGAAAGGAGCACGTCCATGCGTACGTTCTCGTATCTCGTCCTCGTAGGCACTCTGGCTGCTTGCAGCGCTCCCGACGCGAACGGGCCGCGCGAAGTCCCCGACGAGCGCTCTCTCGCGCCCTCGACCGCCGCGCCGGCGCCGGCGGCGAGCGAGAAGAGCGAAACGGCCAAGCCCGCCGGCTCTCCGCTTTCCCTCGCCGAACGGATGAGCCAGCTCGACGAGACCGTCTACAAGGTGGACGTCGACGGCCTCCCGGCGATCGGACCTGCGGCGGCGCCGCTCACGATCGTCGTCTTCAGCGACTACGAGTGCCCGTTCTGCGCGAAGATCGAGCCGCAGCTCGCGAAGCTCCGAGAGGATCACGGCTCCGACGTCCGGATCGTCCTCGCTCCGAGGCCGCTCCCGTTCCACTCGCGCGCCAGGCCGGCGGCGCTCGCCGCGATCGCCGCGGCGGAGCAAGGGAAGCTCGAGCCGATGCACCGCGCGCTCGTCGCGCTCGAGGGCAAGCTCGACGAAGGCTCGCTCGTGAGCGCGGCGCGCGAGGCGGGGCTCGACCTCGCGCGCTTCGAAGCGGATCGCAAGAGCGCGAAGGCCGAGCGGATCCTCTCGAAGGCGGAGGACCTCGCGAAGCGTTTCTCCGTCACGGCGACGCCGACCACGTTCGTCAACGGCCGCCGCATCACGGGCTCCATCCCCGACGTGATCCGCCAGCTCGGCGAGGAGCAGCTCGAGCTCGGCCGCGCGCTGCTTCGCGAAGGCACGCCTCCGGCGAAGGTCTACGAGAAGCTCGTCTCCTCCGGTCTCGAGAGCGCGCCGCCCGACCCTTCGATCCGAAGGATTCCGCTCGAGCGCGTCGAGTAGAGCCCGGATGGAGCCGATGCGCCGAGGCTCGATGGTCGCGGGGCGGCAGGGGTGCGTACCGGCGCGATGAGCCGAGAGGCGCTACGATGAGGAGGTGGCGCCTCGTTGGCCAAAGGTCGTCGGCGCCGCGGCGAGCGTGGTCGATCGCGCGCTCCTCGCGGCCATGCAGGCGAAGGGCAAGCGCGAGCGCGCGCGGGCCGACACGATGGCGCACGCCGAGCGGATGGAGCGGCTCGCGGAGATCCATCGTCTCTACGAGAGCGCGCTCGCAGGCGACGTCGCCGACTTCTTCCCCGCGCCCGCCGATCGCGAGCTGACGCTCCGCTTCGTCCGTCCGGGCGTGTGGGACGCGTCCTGGCCGAGCGAAGTGGAGCCGTTCCTCGCGGCGGTCGCCGATCGCTGGCTGTCGCGCGTGGAGAACCGCACCGCGCGCGCGCGCATCTACGTGGCCGGCTCCGTGCACGACACCACGACGCGCCCCGCGGTCGTCGCCGTCCACGGGTACATGGGCGGTCACTGGCTGCTCGAGGAGAACCAGTGGCCGATCGAGTGGCTCGTGCGTCGAGGTCTCGACGTCGCTCTGCCCGTCCTTCCGCTCCACGGCTTGCGGGCCGGAGCGCACCGCGGCGCGCCCGGCTTCCCGAGCTCGGATCCGAGGCTGACGAACGAGGGCTTCCGTCAGGCCGTGGGCGACATCCGAACCATCCTTCGATGGCTGCGCCGCCGCGGCGCGCCGCAAGTCGGCGTCATCGGGATGAGCCTCGGTGGGTACACGTCCGCGCTGATCGCGACGGTGACGGACGAGATCGATTTCGTCATGCCGATGATCCCGCTCGCCTCGATCGCCGACTTCGCGCGCGATCAGGGACACCTGGGCACGGGCCCGCAGGCGGCCGAGCAGCACGCCGCCCTCGAGCGCGCGAACTGGATCGTGAGCCCGCTCGCGCGGCCGCTCCGGATCCCGAAGACGCGCGCGCTCGTCGTCGCCGCGGAGCACGATCGCGTCACGCCGGTCGCGCACGCGGAGAGGATCGCGAAGCACTTCGACTGCGAGCTCTTGACCATCGCCGGCGGGCACCTCTTGCAGCTCGGTCGCGGCGATGCGTTCCGCGCGCTCGCGTCGCTTCTCGAGCGCGAGGCGATCATCGAGCCCCGACCGCGCCGATCGATGGCGACGGCGTGAGAGGCGAAGGCCTGGGGGCTACCGCCCGGCGTCTCCTCCCTCCGAGAGAACGAAGGCGATGGCCTCCGCCATGATCGCGTCGATGTCCGCCGAGTAGTGGTGGCCTGCGCCCTTCATGATCCAGAGACGCGCGGGGTAGCCCTGCTTCGCCAGCGTCGCCGCAGTCTTGCGCATGCCGGCGACCTGGGTGCTGACCTCTCCCGCGATGAGCGCGACGGCGCGGACGCCCGCGGCTTCGAGCTCGGACTTCTTCAGCGGGACGTTCGCCTCGTTCAGGATGAGGTACGGCCAACGGCCCGGATGGCTCTTGGCGATCTGGTAGGCCGCGGAGGCTCCGAGCGAGAAGCCCGTGAGGATGGCGCCGTCTCGATCGATTTCGCCGGGGTACTTCGCTTCGACGAACGCGATCGCCTTCTCGAGGTCGGCGTCGATCTTCGAGAAGGGCACCGTCCACGTCGGCGGGCCGTTCGGGCCGCAGCGCGCGTTGCCGCTCGGGCACACGAGGAACCCCGCGTTCGCCGCTGCCTCGACCCAGTACCCGCACGCGTAACCCGGCGGGTTGCACATGCCGTGCAGGTTCGCGAGGAGTCGCGCCGGACGTCGCGTGCTCCGCGCCGCTACCCAGTAGACCGTTCGCCGTCCTTCGAACGGAGCCTCGAAGGGGCCGATCTCGCGCGTCGCGGCCGGCGCCGGACCGCCGTCTTCGTCCTTCCCGTCTTCGGGCCGATCGGTCGCGCGTGCCGCGCCCGCGTCCGCCGCATGCGTCGCGCTCGCATCGGTCGCGTGCGCTCCGGCTGCACTGCCGGCGGGAGCTTCATGACCTCTCGCGCGCGGGGATCGGCAGGCCCCGAGACCGACGATGGCCCAGACGAGGGCCAGGGCGGCGAGGTCCGTGCGCGCTACGTTCGACCTTGCCCGAGCCACTCGTCGTCACCTTGCAGGGAGGGAGCCAACGCCCATGGAACGGCGGCTCGTTGCCGCTCCGAATGCACGAGGCCCTGCGGACGGATGCTAGCGCGGGCCAGGGCACCCGCCGATCGGGAACCCGACGGGCGCTCCACGATCGGATGTACGATGCATCCGCGCCGTAGGGGGGCTCTCGGGCCGCCCGAGTCTACCGAGGACGACATGAGCGAATCGCCTCCTCCTTCGCCTCCGCCTCCGTCCCGCCGTGCGCTCGTCCTCGCGACCTGCGTCGGCGGATGTGCGCTCGCGCTCGCTGCGGGCGGCCCGGCCGTGGCCATGGTCTTCGCGCCGCTGTCCGAGAACGGACGGGGCGGACGGTGGGGCCGGACGATCAAGCTCGATCAGCTCGAGGAAGGCGCGCCGAAGAGGGTCGCCGTCGTCGACGACCGACGCGACGCGTGGTCGGTCGAGCGCGGCGTGGAGCTCGGGAGCGTGTGGCTCGTCCGGCGCGGCGACGAGGTCATCGCGCTCTCGGCGGTGTGCCCGCACCTCGGATGCTCGGTCAACGCCGTCGAGGGCGGCGGCGCCGCCGGCTTCTCGTGTCCGTGCCACACGTCCGCGTTCGATCTCTCGGGCAAGCGGACCAGCGGGCCGTCACCACGCGATCTCGACAGGCTCGAGACGAGGATCGAGGACGGTCACGTGATGGTCGATTTCCGTCGGTTCCGCATCGGCATCGCGCAGAAGGTCGAGACGTGATCCGGCGCATCCTCGACTTCATCGACGAGCGGACGGGCATCCGGTCGCTCGCGTCGCATCTGCTCGACGAGCCGATCCGCGGCGGCGCCCGCTGGGCGTACGTCTTCGGCAGCGCGCTGCTCGCGTCGTTCATGGTGCAGGCCGTCACCGGCGTCGCGCTGATGACGAGCTACGCGCCGAGCGACAAGACCGCCTGGGCGAGCGTGCACTTCATCCAGTTCCAGCAAGCGGGCGGATGGCTGGTGCGCGGGCTCCATCACTTCGGCGCGCAGGCGATGGTCGTCCTGCTCGGCTTCCACATCGCGCAGGTCTCGATCTTCGGCGCGTACAAGAGGCCGCGCGAGGTCACGTGGTGGCTCGGCCTCGGCCTCATGGCGATCACGCTCGGGTTCGCCCTCACGGGCTATCTCTTGCCATGGGACCAGAAGGGGTACTGGGCGACGCGCGTCGCGACGAACATCGCCGGCACGGTGCCGGTCGTGGGCGACGCGACCCAGCGGCTGCTGCAGGGCGGGCCGGAGTACGGCAGCCTCACGCTGACGCGGTTCTACACGCTGCACGTCGTCTTCCTGCCCGCCTTGCTCGTCGCGCTCGTGCTCGCTCACGTGGCGCTCTTCCGACGGCACGGCGTCACGCCGCCGGCGAGCGCCGACACGTCGCGGGTCGACGCGTTCTTCCCGAAGCAGCTCTTCAAGGACACCGTCGCTGCGCTCGTCGTCGTCGCGATCGTCTTCGCGCTCGCGATCGGCGCGCACGGAGCTCCGCTCGACGCACCGGCCGATCCGTCGAGCGACTATCCCGCGCGTCCCGAGTGGTACTTCCTCGCGCTCTTCCAGCTCCTCAAGTACTTCCACGGGTCGCTCGAAATCGTCGGGACGGTGGTGCTCCCCGGCCTCGTCGCTGCGTATCTCGTGGCGCTGCCGTTCCTCGACAGGAAGGAGGGCACGGCGCTCCGCACGAGGATCAAGCCGCTCGTGCCTCTCGCCGTCGTCGGCCTCGCCGTGATCGTCCTCACCGCGAAGGCGGTCGCGGACGACGCGCGCGACGCGGAGTTCCAGAAGGAGCGGGCGAAGGCCGATGCGCGCGCGAAGGCCGCCGTGCGGCTCGCGATGGACGGCGTGCCGCCGGAGGGGCCGCTCGTCATGCTCGCACGTGCGCCCGAGATCCGCGGGCCGGAGCTGTTCGATCGCCACTGCGCGAGCTGCCACGTGCTCGGCGAGCACGGCTCGGAGAAGGATCGGACGGCGCCCAAGCTCGACGGGTGGTCGACGGAGAAATGGATCCTCGACATGCTCCACGACCCCGACGGCGACGAGAGGTTCGGACGCACGCCGTACAAGGGTGAGATGCCGTCCATGGACGTGAAGCCGGCGGACGCCGACGAGTCCTGGTCTCCGATGTCCCAGGAGGACATGAAGGCCGCCGCCGCGTTCCTCGCGCGCGAGGGCGATCCGCCGGGGACGCCGCCTCCTCCAGGCAGCCTGCGTTCGGACGAGAAGCTCGTCGCGCGCGGAGAGGAGATCGTCCGGACGCGGTGCACGACCTGCCATCTCTTCCGCGGTGAAGGGGACGACGGCGGGCAGGGGCTCGCGCCCGAGCTCGCGGGCTACGGATCGTTCGCGTGGGTGCGCGCGCAGATCGCGAACCCGTCCTCGAAGGAGACCTACCGCGAAGCGGCGCTCGACCCCGAGCGGAAAGGGCACATGCCGCGCTTCGACGCGGAGCTCTCGCCGGCGGACATCGATCTGTTGGCGAAGTGGGTGCTCGACGTGGCTCGCCGCTGACGCCGGCATCCAGCTCCGGACGGAGACCCGGTGCGCTCGCGCTCACGCCGAGCCCATGCGTGCCGTGGCCGTGTATTGCGGGAGGGCGACGGCGTGCCTACGCTCTCCCCCATGAGCAAGACGCGTACGGAGGTCCTGGAGGAGTCGCGAAAGAAGGGGATCGTCGCTGGGGCTTCGACCGCCGGTGCGATCGCGGCGGGCGTCTTCGTGGGGGCTACGGCTGGCGCGATCGTGGCGGTGCCGGCCGTGTACTTCACGTACAAGTGGTGGAAGCACCGCGCCGAGAACGGCATCAAGTTCTGAAGCTCGGTCGGTAGAGCTTCCCAGCGTCGAGCTCGACCCCTACGCGCCGCCTCCGCTCGGCCGCGCCGCGGGGTGGGTCGTGCCTCCTCGTGGCATCCTCGGCCGTGGGAGGAGGGAAGGGCCGCAGGGAGAAAATCCAGGGAAATCGAGTCGTTCGGCCTTTCGAGCGTTCAGGGCCCACGGACGATCACGCGCTCGAGCGCTGCAACCAGAGTTGACCGTACGCAAGAAAACGCTTTGATCATCGGGTGAGCCTGGCGGCCAAGGGGACGACACCCGAGTTGGCAACCACCGCGGGGCTCCCCGTTCTGGGCGGGTTCACGCTCCTCTCGCGGCAAGGCGCGGGAGCGAGCGGCAGCGTCTACCGCGCGCGCCGCGGCGACGCCGACGTCGCGGTCAAGCTCGGACGGCCGGAGAGCGCGACGTGGGCGCGTCGAGAGCTGTCGATCCTCGCCCGCGTCGACCGGCGATGGGGACCGAGGCTCCTCGGGGCCGGTCGGCTCGAAGGGCGTCTCGTCGCTCCCGGCGGCGAGGTGTTCGAGGCCGGCAGCTCGTGGATCGCGACGACGTGGATCGAGGGTGCTCCTCTCGACGTCCGCGCGGTGCGCTCGGCCGGCGCTCGGCGAACGCTCGCGGCGATCGTCGCGCACGGCGCGGGCCGAGGTCTCGACGAGCTGCATCGCGCCGGCGTTCGTCACGGCGACGTCAAGCCGTCGAACATCCTCCTCGCGAGCGCATCGCCCGAGACGAGGCCGAAGCTCGATCGTGCGGCGGACCGCGAAGCGACGCTCGTCGATCTGGATCTCGCGAGCGACGTCGCCGACACGACGCTCGCGGGCGGGACTCCCCGCTACCTCGCTCCCGAGCTCCGCGCCGGAGAGCCCGCGACGCCGGCGGCCGATCTGCACGCGCTCGGGCTCGTGCTCGCGGAGATCCTGGTCCCCGATCTCGCGGCTGCGCCGGAGCTCGAAGCGCGCCGCGTGATCGAGGCGCTCCGCTCCGCCGGCGACGAGGTGCGCGAGATCGCGACGGCCATCGAGGCGCTCGTGGCGCCGACCGCGGGCGCCAGACCTTCGGCGGGCTGGCTCGCATCGCGCGCGGCGCGATGGCTCGAGCTCGCGGACGATCCGGAGGAGGAAATCGAGGAGCGTCGCGCTCGCGTGCGGCGCAGCTACCTCGCCGTCCGAGCGTCCCACGTCGCACGCAGCGATCGGGTGGACGATGCGGTGCAGGGGCCGGCCCGTGCGTGGCTCGAGGAGGCGCTCGCGCTGAAGCGAGCGTGTGCCGTCGACGGCGAGGCGGGCGCCGGCGTCATCGAGCCGCTCGATCCGCTCGGGACGGCGCGCTGGCTCGTGGCGCTCGTCGGCTCTCCGGCGGCGGGATGGCCGCTCGCGTGGGCGAAAGGCATCGGCGACGGCGAGCTCGCCGCGCGCTTCCTCGCGCTGAGCGAAGTCGCGCCGCCCGAGGCCTGGACGCTCGACGACGTCTCCGGTCGTACGAAGCTCGAAGGCGCCGCCGCACGCGACGCGGAGCTCGGCGGCTCGGGGCCCTCCTTGTGGCTGCAGCTCGCGCGCGCCCTCTCGCGCTCGAGGCCGCCGGCGATCGCGATCGAGCGCGCCGAGGAGGAGATCGCATCGGGAGAGGCGCCCGAGGAGCTCGCGATCGATCTGGCGAACGCGCTCCTCCGCCAGGGCGAGGTCGGTCGGGCGTTCGCGGCCTTGGCTTCGCTCGACGGACGCACGTCGACGAGCCCGACCGGGCACGCGCTCGAACGCGTCTCGCTCCTGCGCGCCGAGATCGCGCGTAGGCGCGGTGACGTCGAGACCGCAACGGAGGCCGCGCGCGTCGCCGCCGCGTCGTCCGATCCGACGATCCGTGACGGCGCCTGCGGGATCCTCGGTCGCCTCGCATGGGACAGAGGCGATCTCGCCGGCGCGACGGCGGAGATCGCCGACGGTATCGGTCCCGCGACGGCGGAGGTTCGGGCGCTCGTGGCGTACGCTCGAGGCGATCACGAGGCGGGCCTCGAGGGGCTCGTCGAGGCGGCGGCGACGGCCGAGGGCTTGGCGCTCGCGCGCATCGAGGGGACGCGCGGCATGCTCGAGCATGCGCGCGGACGCGCTCGCGAGAGCCTCGAGGCCTTCGTTCGCGCCGTCGATCTCGCCATCCGCGCCGGCGCGGTCGTGGAGGAGGCGACGTACCTCACCGGCCTCGCTGCCGCGGGCGTGGACGCGGGCGACGTCTCGCGTGCGCTCGCCGCGGCGACGCGCGGCGCGCTCTTGTGGGAACGGCTCGGGCGGCCCGCGATGGCGGCGCGCGCGCACCTGTCGCGTGCGGCTGCTTTCGCGCTCGTCGGCGCCGTGCACGAGGCGGATCTCGCCGCCGAGGAGGCACGGCGGCAGGCGCTCGCGTCGAACGACGTGCGAGCGGCCGCGTTCGCGCGATGGTCGCACGTCGAGACGCGTCCGCCGGGCGATCCCCGCGCGCGCGCCGAGGTGCTCGCCGCGAGCGAGGAGCTCGCCACGAGCAGCGACGAGGATCGGATCCGCGCGGCGGCTCGCGTGCTCGTGTGGGCGCCGGATGCGCGGCTGCCCGTCGACCGCGTCGCCGTCGACGAGCGCGTCTCCGCCCTCTCGGCCACGACGCGCTGGGAGTGGTGGGGGGCGCGCGCGACGGCGGCGGTGACGGGGTCGGGCGCTCCGCACCGCGTCCTCGCGGAGCTCGTGGCGCTCGTCGACGTGCCGGCGCCCGTCGGATCGCGCGGGCCTGCGCTGGCGGCCGCGGCGCGGCTCGCTCGCGCGATCGGCGACGGGGAGGCCGCGCGGCGGATCGAAGCCGCGCGGCGGACGCTCGCGGCGGCGCTCCGCGAGGGCACCCCGCCCGAGCACCGGGCGGCGCTCGCCGGTGTCGCGTGGATGTCCGGCATCGAAGAGGACGACGCGCGGTCCGCGCTCACCGGCGCGCAGGTCGAGGAGCTCTCGGCCATCGTCCGTGCGCTGTCCTCGCGGGACCGGCTCAAGCCGCTCCTCACGCAGGTCGTCGACACGATGGTCCTCTGGACCGGCGTCGAGCGCGGCCTCTTGCTCTTGCGCGCGCCGGACGGCCGGCTCGTCCCGCGCGCGGCGCGGAACCTCGCGCGGCAGGATCTCTCCGGCGAGCAGCTCGAGCTCTCGATGGGCCTCGCGCGGCGTGCGATGGCCGAGCGCGAGATCTTCACGGCCACGGACGCGTTCGCGCAGGTGGGCGACCTGCATGCCTCCGTGCACGCCCTCGGTCTTCGCAGCGTCCTCGCTGCGCCGCTCATCGCGCGCGGCGACGTCCTCGGCGTCGTGTACCTCGACGATCGCGTGCGACGCGGCGCCTTCGGACCGCGCGAGCTCGCTTGGGTACGGCTCGTCGCCAGCCAGGCGGCGCTCGCGATCGCCGATGCGCGCGACCAGGCGCTGCTCCGGCGCGCGGTCCGTCGGGCCGAGCGCGCGAACGCCAAGCTCGCCGCCGAGCTCGGCGCGCGGGAGGCGGAGCTCGCGAGCGTCCGCGCGGAGCTCGCGAGCGCAGGGAACGAGACGCGGTACCGCTACGACGAGATCGCGGGGCGCAGCGAGCCGATGCGCGCGATGCTGAAGCTCGTCGACCGCGTGACCGCGAGCGACGTGCCCGTCCTCATCACGGGCGAGTCCGGCACCGGCAAGGAGCTCGTGGCGCGCGCGATCCATCGCAACGGACCGCGGAGCGCGCGCCCGTTCGTCAGCGAGAACTGCGGCTCCGTCCCGGAGACGCTGCTCGAGTCGACCCTCTTCGGTCACGTCCGCGGCGCGTTCACCGGTGCGTCGGCGACGCGCGCCGGCCTCTTCGACATCGCCGACGGAGGGACGCTCTTTCTCGACGAGATCGGCGAGATGCCGCTCTCGATGCAGACGAAGCTCCTCCGGGTCCTGCAGAACGGAGAGGTGCGACCCGTGGGCGGCGAGCGATCGCGGACCGTGGACGTCCGGATCATCGCCGCGACCCACCGCGATCTCGAGGCGATGGTGGCCGCGGGGACGTTCCGCGAGGACCTGTTCTACCGCCTCAACGTCGTGAACATTCGTGTGCCGCCGCTGCGCGAGCGCCGCGGGGACATCCCCCTCATCGTGAACCACCTCCTCGAGAAGTACGCCGCGGGGCGCAAGGTGAAGATCACGCGCGCGGCGATGGACCGGCTGACGGGCTACCCGTGGCCCGGGAACGTGAGGCAGCTCGAGAACGAGATCCGGCGCGCCCTGGTCCTGGCCGAAGACCGCATCGACGTCGACGACCTGTCCGAGGAGGTCGCGCGCGGAGGGCCGGCCGCGGCCCGGGAGGCGGGCCTCGGCCTCAAGGCCCGTGTGGACGCTCTCGAGGCGCAGCTCGTCCGCGAGGCCCTCCAGAGGACCAAGGGCAACCAGACGCGCGCCGCCGAGATGCTCGGAATCTCGCGTTTTGGCCTACAAAAAATGATGCGGCGGCTGAAGATCACGCCAGGTGCATAGGACTGCTGGACAGCAAGGTAGAGGCGAAGTAAAAGCAGTCCCCCGTTGTCCCGGGGCCGTAGCTCAGTTGGGAGAGCGCATCCATGGCATGGATGAGGTCAGGGGTTCGATCCCCCTCGGCTCCACTTCTTCCGGTCGGTATCCATACATAGAACGTGCGCTGGCGCGGGGGCGTCCGAGGCGACGAGGAACCCGCGTCGCTCGTTAGGTCGATCCGCCGTGGAGCCTGCGGCCGTGGGTGTGTGAGGCGCGGGCGGAGCCGAGGGCCACTCGGCACGCGACGTCTCGGTCATCGCGCACCGGACGTCGGGGTTCTCTCCTCCCACGTCGGCGGAGGCGGAGGCCCGCGTCGTCGCCGGCGCGTCGAAACCTCGTGCAAGCTCGTCTCGACGTTCGTCGGGATGATGCGGAAGGCGCTGTCGCCCCAGCGACTCGCCGCGGTCATGTCACCCGTTCGCGGTATCGCGCGGGTCTCGAGCGACGACGATGATGGCGGTCACGAGAAGCACCAACCGCGAACGTCCACCGCGCGAGGACACGATGAGCAGGCTTTCGGCGACCCTCACCGCAGCACTCGTTTCCCTCTCCGTCACCTCGGCGTGCAGCATGAGTGAATCGCCCGAAACGGCGCCGAGCGTCGGAACGACGACACAGCGGATCGAGCAGAAAGACCAGAAGCCCCGCGTTTATCGTCACTACGTGGCCGCGTACACGAAGCGCGGCGTGAGCGTGAAGGCCGGCGTGTTCGACGGCCTCATCCTCTTGCCCGACCTCGACGACATCTTCGCGCGCGCGGGAAAGTCCGCGCGATACGACGAGCACGGCAACCTCTGGTCGGGGTGGATGCGCGACGGCGCATCGAGTCGAAGCGTGATCGTCGCCCCGAAGGGCCTGGGCGCGAACGTCCTGACGCTTTCGGACGACGGCACGGTCGCATCGACCATCGATCTCGACGGCGACGGCGTCGTCGACGTGGCCGACATGTTGACGGCGGAGGGACAGCGGCACGTCTTCCTCACCGAGCAACAGGGCGTCGCGGCGTTCGTGGCGTGGCTCCGAGGCGCGAACCCTCTCTGCCGAGAGGCGTACCCGAAGGAGCTCGGCCCGGGCGCTTTCGGTTGCGAGGCAGACGACACCTCGGGCGGCGCGGCTGGCGGCGTGCTCGGCCAGCCGGGCACGCGCGGGAGCCTCGATCCGCTCGACGCGTTGTGCGAGGGGCGCGCCTCGAAGTGGTCGCGGGTCCGCCCGGGCGTCATGGCTCACGGCGGGCACGGCTATGGCAACCGGATGCGTTGGTCGATCGTCGACAATCTCTACGACCGGGACGCCCGCGCGATCTTCACGCGCACGTATCACGACGAGGACGGCAACCACGTCTCGACGTACCGCTCGATCTACGAGCGCTACGAGGACGGCTCGCGGCGCGAGATCCACGAACGGGTCAGCCACGACGGTACGGGGACCCGCAGGGTCGTCGATCACGGTGCGGACGGCACCACGAAGACGTACGAGGAGGAGATCACCGCGACCTTCGACGCGGGCGGGGCCATCCTAGGGACCGAACCGCCGGCGTTCGACGGCGACACGCCTATGTCTGGCGGCGCCGACGGATCGAGCCCCGTCGATGAGTCGACCGGGACGCCGGGGCCGTCGGGGAGCGGTCCGGATCACGAGGCCGCGCTGGCGGAGTGGTGCGAGCGGCGCGCCGCCGACAACCGAAGCGGCGCCGAGCGTGCCGCCGACGAGGACCACCGCGACACGGGGATGGACTGCGACGATCCCGTCATCAACCCGAACCCCGCCGCGAGCTCCGACGGCTCGCTGCGCGACTGCGGCGTCGGTCCGGTCGAGCGCCGCGACGTCGACGGCGTGATCGAGACGGGCGTGACGACCTGCGGTGCGTACGAGCAGCCGGGCCCGGACGGAACCTGCGGGAAGGGCTCGCGCATCGATCAGCTCCGCGGCGGCGGCGCTTGGATCGGGATGGCCAAGATCGTCGGGCTCCCGATCTGCAACCCGATGGTCTGCCAACCGCTCTGAAGTCCGACGAGGGCGCTCGCGCTTCTCGGGCAGCGCCCTCGTCACTCCGAGAGAGCGCGCGCCCGACGAGGCGGAAGGCCCGGTCGAACGTACTGTTGCCGTCGGTCGTCTCGGCGGACAGAATCTCCGTCGACATGAGGACCGGCCGAGCACACGCTCCGATGCCGCGCGTCTGGCACCTCGCGGTGCTCCTCGGCGCTCTCGGCTGCACCAAGCCGACGGCGAGCCCCCCGCGCGAGAACGGAGCGTCGGCGGAGACCAGCCTCGCCGTGCGCGAGGCCGGCCCGGCTCCGTCGCAGGGCTGCGCGAGCGACGCAGACTGCCGGACGTGGTCCTCCTACTGCGCGGATGCCCCCTGCGTCTGCCGCGTTCTCGCGAAGGCGGAGCCCGACCCCGTCTGCGGCTCGGGCAACGTCACGTGCTTCGTCGATCCGTGCATGAGAAAAGCGGCCGCCTGTCAGGACGGCCGCTGTGTTCTCGTGATCGCGGACGGCGCCGACGCCCGGCCGTGAGGCCGGGCGGGTCAGGTCAGGGACAGAGCGCCTTGAAGCTCAGGTAGAGAGTGCTGCACGTGGCGTCGTTCCCCTGCGCGCCCGAGTACGCCGCGTTGCACGCGTCCTTGCCACCGCCGTCGGGCATCTTGTCGCAACACGCCTTGAGATCGTCGCACGTCGCGTTACCGGCGTCTTGCTCGGGCGCCTGCTTGGCACACTCCGGCGCCTGGTCTTGGCAGGTCTCCGAGCAGGTGGAGAGGTGCTGTCCACAGCTCATGCACTCCTGCCCCATGTTGATCACGCAGTCCGCGAGGCAGGCCTGATCGGCGCAATCGCACTTCTGGACGCAGGTGATGTAGCTCGCGCAGGGGCCGGCGAAGTCGCCGTTCTTGTAGTTGGGCCCGTAGCACTGGACGTAGACGGAATCGCACTTCGTCGTCAGGCAGTTCGTATACGGCTCGAGCTCTTCTTGGGTGCACGACCCCGTGTTCTGTGAGCAGTCCTTGAAGGCGTTGCTCTGGCCCGACGAGCCGCCGGAGGCGTTGTTGCCCGACGAGCCGCCGGAGGTGTTGTTGCCCGAAGCGCCGCCCGACGCGTTTTCCCCCGACGAAGACGCGCCCCCGGAAGAGCTGCCATCGTCGCTGCTGGAGCAGGCGAGGGCGAGCGCGAAGGCTCCGGTGACGAACCCAAGCATCATGATGGTACGCATGTGCGAATCTCCTGATCGGTCTGCCCTCCTTCGCATCGAAGGAGGCGCGGGACGAGCGAAAATGCGGCGCTCGGACGTCCCGAAGCGTGGCGGTTCGACGGTTCGGGAGGCTCAAGGATTCACGAAGAGGCCCCGGGCTCCAAGCCAAAAAAGCTCGAGCGGAGGGCAGAAGCTCGAGCGTGAGGAAGCCTCGCGCCGACTCTGCTAATCGATCCGCCCCCGGAGTCTTTTCGGTCCTCCGTCCTCCGTCCTCAGCGTCCGAGGATGCGCGCGCGAAACGCGCGCCCGGACCCCAAACGGGAGCCTGGAGCCCGGAGCCTGGAGCCTGAAGTCGTGCCTCGCGTCCTCGCCATCTACGAAGACATCGAACGGCGCACGCGCGCGACGACCGAGGCGCATGCGTGGTGGCCCTGCCGGCGAGGATGCGGAGGGTGCTGCCGCAGGCTCGCGGACGTGCCTCGGCTCACGCGCGCGGAGTGGGAGGTGCTCCGGGAAGGCATCGCCGCGCTCGCTCCCGAGAGCCGAGCTCGGGTGATGAAGGGGATCGCGGAGCTTCGCGAGCTGTCCGCGCGAGGCGCCCTCCCGCGTCACGTCGCGTGTCCGATGCTCGAGCGCGGCGAGGGCGAGGAAGGGTACTGCCTCGTCTATGCCCATCGACCCGCCGCGTGCAGGACGTACGGCTTCTATGCACGTCGCGAGGACAACCTCTGCTGCGAGCTCGTGCTCGACGCGATCGCGTCGCACGACGCCCAGCACGACGTCGTATGGGGCAATCACGAGAGCGTCGAGCACGCCCTCGAGCGCACGTCGGGCCCCGCGCGACCGCTCACCGAATGGGCGTTCGGTCCCGACGGGGTCGAGTGACCGCGCGCGTCAGCCGAGCCCGAGCTCTTCGATGTAGATCTTCTCGAGCTTCGAGGTGCTCCGCGCGAGCTGGCTGCGCACGAAGAGGGCGAGCCCAGCGCCCATCGCGAGCGCGCGCTTCGCGGCGCTCGGTCGCTCCTCCGGGACGAAGCCGAGCGCCTTGCCTTGCTCGTAGACACGACGTCGCACGTGCGCGAGGAACCCGGGCAGGTGCGCCAACACCGGGTGCTCGCCCGTGCGCTTCTCGAAGGCGCGGACGAGGAGCGGCAGGACGCTCATCTGCAGCTCGAGGAGCCCGTAGAAGGGCGTCTTGAGCCACGGCTTCTCCGCGAGGAGACGCTTGGTCTCCTTCTCGCCCCACGCGATGTGCTCCTCCTCCTCGCGGCACACCACACGGAGCTTCTTCTTGATGAGCGGGACGCGCGGATCGGAGTCGGGCAAGGTCTGGAGGAGCAGGTCCTTGAAGATGTCGAGGACCATCCCTTCGCCGATCGCGTGCTCCATGAGCACCTTCAGCGGGTAGTAGTTGTTGTGCGACGAGAGAAGCTTGATGACCCAATGCGCGGGCATCGGCTTCATGTCGAGCGCGCGGAAGATGTCCGCGAAGAGCTGAAGGTGAGCGAGCTCCTGCTTCGCTTGCCGGACGTAGAAGCGCGCGGCCTCGAGGGAGCCGGCCGCGTAGAGGGATTTGCCGCAGTAGACACCCGTCGCCTCACCGAAGAGCGCCTGCGAGAGGATGAACCGGACGATCTCGCGGTCCTCCTCCTTCTGGAGGTCGAAGCAGGCGCCGCCGAAGTCGTACTCCGGATCGTCGGTGCGCGTGATCCTCGCTCCAGGTCCTCCGCTGTTCGGTTCGGCCGTCACGGTCATGACGGAGTTCTACCCCAGCCCGATCGCCCGGACGAGCGCGTCCGGACCACGGACAGCGGCCTCAGCCGCGACCGAGGTGGGGCGACCCGTCCCCAGGCCGCTGGATCGCACGTCGCCCATCCGACGCGGCGGTGCGGTCGGGGCGATGCCGCTTCGGGGCTGGTGCTCAGAGGTCGGCAGGTGGCGGGCAGTTGTCCGTCGTCATGACCTCGACGTCCGCCGGCGCCCTCAGCGAGGCCGCAAACCCGAAGCATCCGAGGCTCCCGAGCGAGAACAGACCAATCAGGACGAAGGCCCAGAAGGGGGCATCCCATCGCGCGTTACGGAGCATGGCGGACTCGTCCGCTCGATTCGTGCGGACCCTCGAGCTCTGGTCGTGCAACGGCCACGCCAGGCATCCCTCGGCCCGCGGCGGCGACGGAGACACTGGCTCTCACGCCGACGACGTCACGCCGACGGCGCTGTCTCCCCGACCTTCCCGTTGCTTCCTCTTTCAGGCGAGAAACCGCTGACGAAGCTCGGGGGTGGGAATCCGGCACGTCTCGGACTTGCCGAACCACCGATACCGGTTGCGCGCGATGAATCGGTAGACCGCGTCGCGGACGAAGCGGGGCACGATCAAGAAGGCGAACGCCCACCGGTAGGGCGCGCGGAGGTACCCCGCGATGCGAAGGCCGGCGGTCGAGTGCGTGTAGCCCCTGTCGCCTTCGACGAGGACGATCGAGTCGGGATCGCCGTCGCCCGTGGCGCCTTCGCGGAGCGCCTTCGCCTTCTCCGCGTCGAACACGCGCTCGAGGAGCTGGGCGGCGAGCTCGGACTGGAGGGCCGCGAAGCGCAGGCGCGGCGCGCGCTCGTGGTCGATGATGAACTGGACGGCGCCGTTGCACAGATTGCAGACACCGTCGAAGAGAACGATGGGACCGTCGCCGTGCGTCACCTCGCTCGCCTTTGCCTCGCTCATCCCGATCCTGGAAGCGTAGGTCATCACGCGCGACCGTGAGAAGTCGCTTCAGGGGTGCGCCCCTGCGTCGCCCGCGGTCTCCTCGGCCGGGGCGGACAGGAGCCTCGCGATCGGGAGGGTGAACACGAAGGTGCTGCCCCGCCCGACGTCGCTCTCGGCCCAGATCCTCCCGCCGTGTGCGTCGACGATCCCTTTGGCGATCGTCAGCCCGAGCCCGAGCCCGCGCCGGTCGGAGGAGCGCTTCGCCTGCCAGTTGCGTACGAAGAGGTGGGGGAGCTGCTCGCGCGGGATGCCGGGGCCCGAGTCCGTGACCGCGATCTCCACGTCCTCCCGGCGACGGCGAGCGACGATGCGAATCGTGCTCCCTCGCGGGCTGAACTTGAGCGCGTTGCCCGCGATGTTCGAGAGCACTTGCGCGATCCGGCCACGATCGCAGAGCACCTCGACCCCTTCGATCGCGCCGACGTCGGTCTCGATGCGGATGTCCTTCTCCGTCGCGGCAGGCTCGAGGAGGTCGACGACCGCGGAGACGAGCGAGGACGCCTCCTGCGGAGACGGCTCGAGGCGAAGCCGCTTGAGCTTGATCTGCTCGTAGTCGACGAGGTCCCCGACGAGCCGCTCCATCCGCTCGGCGCTGCGCGCGATGATGTTCACGACCCGCAAGGTCCCGCCGAGCTCCGGACTCTTCGTCGCCGAAGCGCGGAGCCTCTCGGCTCCCAGCATGATTGCGCTGAGCGGGCTCCGGAGGTCGTGCGAGACGATCGCGAGCAGCTCGTCTCGCGCTCGCGTCGCGCTCCGCGCCTGCTCGATCAGTCGAGCGTTGTCGATGACCAGCGCCGCGCGCGTGGCGAGGTCCTCCGCGACGGCGAGGTCGGAGGCGTCGTGACGGCGGCGCGACTCCGAGGCCACGAGGGTCGCGGTGCCCATCACGCGCCCGCGCGCGCGGAGAGGGACGATCACGCACGACAGCGTGCCGAGCCTCTCGGCCAGCTCCGGCGCCTCGACCCCGAGCGCGTCGGAGAGCAGCCATCGACCGGACACGCCGGCGTGGAGCTCCGAACGACCGGTCTCGAGGACGCGCGCCGAGACGTGCTCGCTCCCCGGGCGAAGCGGAGGACGGGACGCCAACACGTCGCGCAGGGCGGCCTCCTCCGCCGGTTCGCGGTGCGCGGCGACGACGATGGCATCGACGTCCGACTCTGCGCAGACGTCGACGACGCACCAATCGCCGAGCTCGGGGATCGCCACGCGCGCCAGTGTCTCGACGGTCTGCGCGTACTCGATCGGCTCCGACATGATGGCCGTCGCCTGCGCGAGGAACTGCTGGACCTGCTCGGCTCGCTTGATCGGCGAGACGTCGGTGGAGATGCCGTGGAGCTCCGGTCTGCCTTCGGCGTCGAGGACCACGCTGACGCTCGTGTGGAACCAGACGATCCTGCCGCTCGCATCGATGCAGCGGTGGGCGCACGCTTGATCGGCCCGCTCCTCGATCGCCTTGCGGAAGCAAGCGAGCGCGGCCTCGCGGTCATCGGGGTGCAGACACGACAGCCAGAAGCCCGGCTCCACGTACCGCTCGGCGGGGTAGCCGAGGAGGGCAGGCGCCTGCCCGCTCACGAAGGTGAGGCGGAAGGTCGAAGGATCCGCGGACCAGAAGAGCGTGTGCTCGATGCCCTCCACCAGCTTGCGGTAACGCTGATCGCTCGCGAGGCGCACCTCGGCGACGCGCAGCTCGTGCTCTCGCCGCTCGGTCTCCCGAAGGAGCTTCGCCTGCCGCTCGATCTCCTTCCGCTGTCGGAACAAGTCGACGAAGACCGCGACCTTCGACCGGACCACGCGCTTGTCGAGCGGTTTGACGAGGTAGTCGACCGCACCGGTGGAGTACGCCTCGTAGATGTGCTCGACGTCCGAGGCGACGGCGGTCACGAAGATGATCGGTACGTGACGCGTGCGCTCGAGCATCTTGATGTGCGCGGCGACCTCGAAGCCGCTCATGCCGGGCATCGCGACGTCGAGCAGGACCACGGCGAACTCCTCGCGGAGCAGGGCGACGAGGGCTTCCTCGCCCGACTCGGCGAAGACGAACCGGCGTCCCGGATCGGCGAGCATCGCGGCGAGGGCGACGAGGTTCTCGCGGCGATCGTCGACCAAGAGGATGTTCGTCCGATCGTTCTCCGTTTCCATCGTCATGCGCTCCCTCGTGTCCGAGCGACGAGGACGTCACCCTTCTTCGAGCAGTAGCGGGCGACGAGCTCGAGCAGCACGTCGAGCGAGACGGGCTTCTTGACGTAGCCCTGCGTTTGCGACTCGACGAGCGCTGCCTCGTCCGGCCACGCCGACACGACCACGACGGGGATCGTCGCGAGCATGTCGTTGGCGCGGAGCTCGGCGAGGAACTCACCGCCGCTCATCACGGGCATCATGAGATCCAGCAGGATGATGCAAGGGTCGGTCTCCTCGCGGAGGCGTTCGAGGCCTTGTCGTCCGTTCTCGGCCGTGACGACGCGGTACCCCTCGGCGGTGAGGACGTCCGCCAACGACTCGCGGATGTCGCGATCGTCCTCCACGACGAGAACCGTGCAGCGTGAATCGGTCATGATGCCGCTCCTCGTGCCTCCTCGACTCTCGAGTCCGCACCTCGAGTCTCCGCGCCGCGTGCGGCCGACGCCGGCAGTGCGCGTTCGGACGTGCGCGATCGGTCCGTCGCCGTTGCAGCGCGCATCCTCGCGGGATCCGACGGCAAGACGACGACGAACTCGGCTCCCTGGCCGGGACGGCTCGAGACGGTGACGTCTCCGCCGTGAGCCGTGACGATCTGGCGGACGATCCACAGCCCGAGCCCGAAGCCGCCGTGATGGCGGACGGGGCCTAGGCGCTCGAACCGCTCGAAGATGCGCGCGAGAGCCTCCGGCGCGATCCCGATGCCCTCGTCGCGAACCGACAAGCGCGCCGTCCGATCGTCACGGGAGACCGAGACGTGGATGGGGCGGCCCGAGCCGAACTTGAGCGCGTTCGACAAGAGGTTCATCACGACCTGCGCGATACGGACGCGATCCCAGTGGCCGCGAACGTCACTCTCGGCGTGGAGCTCGACGGTCGAGCCGCTGCGCGCGATGTCGCCGCTCATGTCGCGCACGACGCTCTCGACGAGGGATCCGAGGTCCACTTCCTCGAGCTCGATCGCGAGCTGGCCGACGCTGGTCCGAGAGACGTCGAGCAGCTTGTCGACGAGCGCCTCGAGGCGCGCGCTCGCGCCGTCGATGATCTCGAGGCGGCGCTCGAGGCCTGCGAGCAGGGACGCGGGATCCTCACCCCGTCGCAGCTCGCGGAGGAGCCCGGCCGTCTGCAGGCGCAGCGGCGTGAGCGGCGTCTTCAGCTCGTGCGCGGCGATCGCGAGGAAGTCGTCGCGGGCGCGCACTCCGTCGCGGAGCTCCTGGAGCAAGCGGACGCGCTCGGTCTCGATCGCCTTTCGCTCGGTGACGTCGGCGACGACCACGAGGAACCGCGCGACCCGGTCGTCGGGATCGCGCATCGCCGAGATCGTCACCTGCCCCCACCGCTCGAGCCGCGGCGTGGCGAGGCGGTGCTCTCCCGAGTACACGCTCGGGCCGGCGCCGCCCCGGAGCGCGTCGATCGCCGCGCGCAGCCCCTGGTCATCGTCGTCGGCGGTGATCGCGGCGACGTCGCGACCCACGAGATCTTCGTGCGCGACGCCGAGGAGCTCTCCGAGCCTTCGATTGACCTTCGTCCAGACACCGTCCGGGCTCGCGTGACCGATCCCGACGGGCGCCTCCTCGAACGTGGCCTGGTAGATGGCCTCGCTCTCGCGGAGCGCCTCCTCCGCGCGTGCGCGCAGGCGCGCCTCGGCCTGTTGCAGCTGCTTCGCCTGGCGCTCGTTCCGGCGTCGCTGCCGGAACAGCTCGACGAACACGGCCACCTTCGCGCGGACCGCGTGGGGATCGAGCGGCTTGCGCAGATAGTCGACGGCGCCGACGGTGTAGCCGCGGAAGACGTGCTCCATCTCGTAGACGGATGCCGTCACGAAGATGATCGGGATGTGCCGCGACTGCTCGCGCTGTCGGATGATCGTGGCGACCTCGAAGCCGTCCATTTCCGGCATCGCGACGTCGAGCAAGATGACGACGAACTCCTGCCGCAGCACGAGCGTGAGCGCCTCGGGGCCGGAGCGAGCCAGCACGAGGTTGTAGTCGGGCTGCCTCAGGATCGCCTCGAGCGATGCGAGGTTCCCGGGATGGTCGTCGACCAGCAGGATGTCGACGGGCTCGAGATCATCGGGCGGGCCCGTCATGGCGAATGCCCTTTCTTGGCCGTCCATCGAGCGAGCACCTCGACGAGCTGCTGGCGATCGATGGGTTTGGAGACGAAGTCGCTGCAGCCTGCTTCGAGCGCCTTCTCGCGGTCGCCAGGCATCGCCTTCGCGGTGAGGGCGATCACCGGTAGACGCGACCAGCGCTCGCTCCGCCGGATGCGTCGCGCCGCCTCGTAGCCGTCCATCTCCGGCATCATCATGTCCATCAAGATCGCGTCGACGTGACGGTGGCGCTCGAGCAAGGAGAAGAGCTCCTTCGCGCTCGCCGCCGGGATCACCTTCGCGCCGTGCCGCTCGAGGAGCGCGGTGACCGCGAAGAGGTTGCGGATGTCGTCGTCCACGATGACGAGCTCGATCCCCTCGAGGAGCCTCTTCGGACGAGGCTCCTCACGCGCGGCGCCTTCGGTCGGCTGGGGCGCCTCGGCGGCTGCGGCCGTCGGAGCGGCCTCGGCCGCCGCGCGGCCGCGCTCGGGCGGCGCCTCCGGCTCGGCGGGCGCGGGCGGTTCGCGATCCTCCGGTCGCGGCGTCTCCTCCGTTTGCGTGAGCGGCAGGTAGAGCGTGAAGGTGCTCCCGACGCCGGGCTCGCTCCGGAGGTGGAGCTCGCCCCCGAGCAGGCGCGCGAGCTCGCGGCTGATGGTGAGGCCGAGGCCCGTGCCGCCGTAGAGGCGGCTGGTCGAAGCGTCCGCTTGCTGGAACGCCTCGAAGACGAGCTGCTGCTTCTCCGGCGGGATGCCGATGCCGGTGTCCGTCACGGCGAAGGCGATGGCGGCCGGGGCGTGCAGGAGCGTCTGGCTCTGGAAGCGGCTGGGGTCGCGTTCGAGCGAGATCCGGAGCTTCACCTCGCCGGTCTCGGTGAACTTGAAGGCGTTCGAGAGCAGGTTCTTGAGGATCTGCTGCAAGCGCTGCGCGTCCGTGGTGACGAGCGGCGGCACGTCGGGGGCGATCTCGACGCTGAACCTCAGCTTCTTCTGGCGCGCGATCGGCCCGTAGTGCTGCTCGAGGTACGTCCGGATCTCGCCGAGCGGTACGGGGCGACGCTCGACCTCCATGCGCCCGGCCTCGATCTTCGAGAGATCGAGGATCTGGTCGATGAGCACGAGCAGATCGCGGCCCGACGAGTAGATCGTGTTCGCGTACTCGATCTGATCGGGCGTCAGGTTCTTCTCGGGGTTCTCGCCGAGGAGGTTGCTCAGGACCATGATGCTGTTCAGCGGGGTCCTTAGCTCGTGAGACATGTTCGCGAGAAACTCGGACTTGTACTTCGAGACGAGCGCGAGCTGTTTCGCCTTCTCCTCGAGATCGGCGCTCGCGGCCGCGATCTCGCGGTTCTTCACCTCGAGCAGGCGCGCCTTGTCCTCGAGCTCGCTCGAGCGCTTCTCGAGCTCGGCGTTCGACCGCTTCAGCTCCTCGAGGAGCTCCTCGGTCCGGCGGCTCGCGCCGATCATGTTGCAGACGACGCCGATGGACATCATGAGCTGCTCGAGGAACGTGAGGTGGATGGCGGTGAACGGCTCGAAGGAGCCGAGCTCGATGACGCCGCGGACCTGTCCCTCGAAGAGGATCGGCAGAACGACGATGTTCCTCGGCTTGGCTTCGCCGAGGCTCGAGGAGATGACGACGTAGTCGTCGGGGACGTTCGTGACCACGATGGTCTTCTTCTCGAGGGCGGCCTGTCCGACGAGCCCCTCGCCGAGGGTGAAGCGGTTCGAGATCGACTTGCGTCGCGTGTAGCCGTAGCTGGAGAGGAGCCTCAGCACGGGCTGGCCGTCCTCGTGCTCCATGACGAAGAAGGTGCCGAGCTGCGCCGAGAGGACGGGCGTGAGCTCCGACATGATGAGGCGAGCGAGCGACTCGAGGCTGCGCTGGCCCTGCATCATTCCGGAGAACTTCGCGAGGTTCGTCTTCAGCCAGTCCTGCTCCTTGTTCGTGCGGGTCGTGTCCCTCAGGTTCGCGATCATCTGGTTGATCGTGTCCTTGAGGGCGAGGACCTCTCCCTGGGCCTCGACGTCGATCGTCCGCGTGAGGTCGCCCTTCGTGACCGCGCTCGCGACCTCGGCGATCGCGCGGACCTGCGTGGTGAGGTTGCCCGCGAGCTGGTTGACGTTGTCGACGAGGTCGCGCCACGTCCCGGACGCGCCCGGGACGCGCGCCTGCCCGCCGAGCCTTCCCTCGATGCCGACCTCGCGCGCGACCGTCGTCACCTGCTCGGCGAAGGTGCGCAGCGTGTCGGTCATGTTGTTGATCGTGTCGGCGAGCGCCGCGATCTCGCCCTTCGCGGCCACGACGAGCTTCGTCGTGAGCTTGCCGTTCGCGACGGCGGTGACGACCTGGACGATGCCGCGCACCTGGCTCGTCAGGTTGCTCGCCATGACGTTGACGCTCTCGGTCAGGTCCTTCCACGTGCCGGCGACGCCGGGGACGGTCGCCTGCCCGCCGAGCTTGCCCTCCGTGCCGACCTCGCGCGCGACGCGCGTGACCTCCGCGGCGAAGGTGCGGAGCTGATCGACCATCGCGTTGATCGTGTCTTTCAGCTCCTGGATCTCTCCCTTCGCCTCGACGGTGATCTTCTTGGAGAGGTCGCCGTTCGCGACCGCGGTGGTGACGAGCGCGATGTTCCGGACCTGCGAGGTGAGGTTGCCGGCGAGCATGTTCACGCTGTCGGTCAGCCCCTTCCACGTGCCGGCCGCGCCCGGGACGCGCGCCTGCCCGCCGAGCTTGCCTTCGATGCCGACCTCGCGCGCCACCGTCGTCACCTGATCCGCGAACGTGCCGAGCGTCTTGGTCATGTCGTTGATGGTGTCGGCGAGCGCGGCGATCTCTCCGCGCGCCTCGAGGACGAGCTTCTGCGAGAGGTCGCCGTTCGCGACCGCGGTGACGACCCTCGCGATGCCGCGGACCTGGTTCGTCAGGTTCGAGGCCATGACGTTGACGCTCTCGGTGAGCTCCTGCCACGTGCCGGCGACGCCGGGGACGGTCGCCTGCCCGCCGAGCTTGCCCTCCGTGCCGACCTCGCGCGCGACGCGCGTGACCTCCGCGGCGAAGGTGCGGAGCTGATCGACCATCGCGTTGATCGTGTCTTTCAGCTCCTGGATCTCTCCCTTCGCCTCGACGGTGATCTTCTTGGAGAGGTCGCCGTTCGCGACCGCGGTGGTGACGAGCGCGATGTTCCGGACCTGCGAGGTGAGGTTGCCGGCGAGCATGTTCACGTTGTCGGTGAGATCGCGCCACGTGCCGCCGACGCCCGGGACGCGCGCCTGCCCGCCGAGCTTGCCTTCGATGCCGACCTCGCGCGCCACCGTCGTGACCTGGTCCGCGAAGGTGCGGAGCGAGTCCGTCATGTTGTTGATCGTGTCGGCGAGCTCGGCGATCTCGCCCTTCGCCTCGACGACGAACTTCTGCGACAGGTCGCCGTTCGCGACCGCGGTGACGACCTTGGCGATGCCGCGGACCTGATTCGTCAGGTTCGAGGCCATGACGTTCACGTTGTCCGTCAGGTCCTTCCACGTGCCGGCGACGCCGGGCACCACGGCCTGACCGCCCAGCTCGCCCTCCGTGCCGACCTCGCGTGCGACGCGCGTGACCTCCGACGCGAACGTGCGGAGCTGATCGACCATCGCGTTGATGGTGTCCTTCAGCTCGAGGATTTCGCCTTTCGCCTCGACGGTGATCTTCTTGGAGAGGTCGCCGTTCGCGACGGCGGTCGTGACGGCGGCGATGTTGCGGACCTGCGTGGTGAGGTTCGCCGCGAGGAGATTGACGTTGTTCGTCAGGTCCTTCCACGTGCCGGAGACACCTTGGATGTCCGCCTGAGCGCCGAGCTTGCCCTCGGTGCCGACCTCCCTCGCGATGCGCGTGACCTCGGCCGCGAACGTGCGGAGCTGGTCGACCATCGCGTTGATCGTGTTCTTCAGCTCGAGGATCTCTCCCTGCGCTGTGACCGTGATCTTCTGCGACAAGTCGCCGTTCGCCACGGCGGTCGTGACGAAGGCGATGTTGCGGACCTGCGCCGTGAGATTGCCGGCGAGCATGTTCACGCTGTCCGTGAGGTCCTTCCACGTGCCGGAGACGCCCTTCACGTCCGCCTGGCCACCGAGCTTTCCCTCGGTGCCGACCTCGCGGGCGACGCGTGTGACCTCCGCGGCGAAGGTCTGGAGGCGGTCGACCATCGCGTTGAAGGTGTTCTTGACCTCGAGGATCTCGCCCTTCGCGTCGACGGTGATCTTCTTCGAGAGGTCGCCGTTGGCGATCGCCGTCGCCACGAGCGCGATGTTGCGGACCTGCGCCGTGAGATTGCCGGCGAGCATGTTCACGTTGTCCGTGAGGTCCTTCCAGGTCCCGGACACGCCCTTGACGTCGGCCTGGGCGCCGAGGCGGCCCTCGACGCCGACCTCGCGGGCGACGCGCGTGACCTCCGACGCGAAGGAGCGAAGCCGATCGACGGTCGCGTTGAGCGTGTTCTTGAGGTCGAGGATCTCGCCCTTCGCCTCGACCGTGATCTTCTGCGAGAGGTCGCCGCTCGCGATCGCGCTCGCGATCTGCGCGATGTTGCGGACCTGCGAGGTGAGGTTGCTCGCCAGCCGATTGACGCTGCTCGTGAGCTCCTGCCACACGCCGGAGACGCCGCGGACGTCGGCTTGGGCGCCCAGCATGCCTTCGGTGCCGACCTCGTGTGCGACGCGGATGACCTCCGACGCGAAGGATCGGAGCTGAGCGACCGACGCGTTGATCGTGTTCTTCAGGTCGAGGAACTCGCCTCGCGTGTCGACGGTGATGGTCTGCGAGAGGTCCCCCTTCGCGATCGCCGTCGAGACCAGGGAGATGTTGCGTACCTGCGCCGTCAGGTTCGCAGAGAGGAGGTTCACGTCCTCGACGAGGCTCTTCCAGGTGCCGCTGAGACCGTCGACGTCGGCCTTGGCCCCGAGGCGTCCCTCGGCGCCGATCTCGGTGACGATGTTGGAGACCGTCGTCGTGACGGAGCGGAGCCTTCGGACGACGACGTTGAGCGTCCGGGCCATCTCTCCGAACGCGCCGCGGAGGGGCTCCTTCTCGACGTACAGCGGCAGCTCCACCGACAGATCGCCCGCCGCCACGTGATCGAGGACGCGCGTCACCTCGAGCGTCGGCACGGCCGTCGCCGCGATGAGGTCGTTCACCGCCTCGATCGACGAAGCCCAGGCGCCGCCCACCGGTCCGATCGACGCGATGTCGGTGACGTTCCCTTCCTTCGCCACGGATTGCGCGACACGGCCCAGCTCGCGAGCGAGCGCCTCGTTGCGCTCCATGAGCCCGTTGAAGGCGAATCCGACCTCACCGAGGATGCCGGGGGCGTCGGTCGGAAGGCGGACGGAGAGATCGCCCTGACGCGCGGCTCGCAACGCGTCGCGCAGCGAGCGCAGGCCGGCTTCGAGGGTCTCGGCGTGGTCTGGACGACGCCGGCGCGGCGTCCTTCGATGCAGGGGGGGCGAGGGACGAGGGATCTCTGCGCTGCGTTCGTCGATGCTCGGCATCGCTCATCCTTCCCTCCGCGCTTCCGAGCGCGGATCGCGTCGTGCTTCGCTTGGTCGCCTCCGTGGAGGTCTGCCGTCGCGCGAGCTCTTCGTGCTGCGGCGGCGCCACCGGGGAGACGCAAGACCCGAGCCGAAGATCTCGGGCGCATCCGGGGGATGGCCCGATCGATGCCTATGGCCGCCTTCTAGGCGCGCTCGCGCACGACGGTGGAGGGCGAATGTCCGAACACGAGCTGGCAGACGACGTCCGGACGCTGATCGCGAACCACATCACGTCGGTCGAGCAACTCGAGATTCTGCTCTTGCTTCGCGGCCAACCCGACGTGGAGTTCGGGGTCCAGAAGGTCGCGGACGAAATCCGTACGAGCGAGCGATCCGCGGCGGCCCGGCTGGAAGACCTCCGCGCTCGCGGTCTCGTCTCTTCGCGTTCGGACGGCGCCGCGACCGTGTACCGATACCAGCCTGCGTCCGAGTGGCTTCGTCGCGCCGTGGAGCATCTGGCGGCCGCCTACGCCGAGCGACGTTTCACCGTCATCGAGCTCATCTTCGCGAAGCCGATCGAGAAGCTTCGTATCTACGCGGATGCATTCCGTTTCAGAAAGGACGATCCGGATGGCTGAAGCCGTTTACCTCATGTGTGCGCTCACGAGCTTCGCCTGCGCGGCCCTCTTGTTCCGCAGCTACACGAAGACGCGCATGCGCCTGATTCTGTGGACGGCGCTCTGCTTCGTCGGCTTGGCCGCGAGCAACGCGATGCTCGTCGTGGACCTCGCCCTCGTGGATCACATCGATTTCCGCAACTACAGGACGGCGGCCGCACTCGTCGGCGTCACCATCCTCTTGTACGGGATGATCTCGAGGCGGTCGGAGGAGGTTCCGTCGTGAACGCGTTCTTGTCAGGGGCTCTCATGGTCGCCGCGCTCGCGGTCGCTCTCTTCTTCCTCGAGTACTGGAGGAACACGAGAGAGCGGCTCTTCGCGGTCCTGGCGATCGCGTTCGCGATGATCGGCCTCGAGCGCATCCTCTTCGTCTTCATCGACCCGCACGACGAAGGGAGGCACTGGGTGTTCATTCCTCGGTTCCTCGTCTTCGTCCTCATCATCGCCGGCATCGTGGACAAGAACCGGGCGCGGAGGGCGAGCGGGGAGGCGGGAGACTCCCGACTCCACGAACAGAGGCTCCAGGCTCCAGGCTCCAGGGGGTGAGGAGCCACCAATGAGGCTCCAGACTTCAGTGGTCTGCTCGTCCGCGCGCACGTGCTTGAGCGCGGGAACGAGGGGAGCGCCTACTGGAGACTGGAGTCTGGAGACTGGAGACTCGAGTCGACGAGGCGCCTCCCCGTGAGAAGGCGCCTCGTTCGTCGAAAGCCGTTCTTCTGCGCGAGGATCAGGCCTGCCGGCGGACGTACTCGAAGTCGACCGGGCGGCCCTTGATGCCCTGCTTGGGCGGGGCGATCCAGTTCGCCATCTGCTTCGGATCGAAGACCGGCTTCGCCATCAGGCTCTTGACGAACTCCTTGTCGGCCGCGGACGGCAGCCACTCGTCCTTCTTCGCCTCCCACTCTTCCTTCGTGAGCAGGTTGCCCTTCGGATCGAAGTAGAGGCCGGCGTAGACGCCGATGTGGCGGTGGAAGCGGCGGCTCGGGAGCTCGAGCTTGAACGGGATCCCGTGCGCGGCGATGGCGCGGTTCCACTTGTCGACGCCGCGCTGGCAGTCCTCGATGTAGGCGTCGCGGAGGACCTCGTTCATCGCGTTGCGGAGCGGCACGTCCTCGCGGGCGAGCTTGCCGTCCTTCACGACGTCCATCGCATACGTGCCGTCGAGCGCCTTGTGGTCCTCGTACTGCTCCTCCTTCGCGCGACCCTTCAGGCCGGTCGCGAAGTAGGTCGCCGCGTTCGAGCTGATCTCGCCGCCGAAGAGATCGAGCGAGAGCGAGTACCAGAGGTTCAGGTACTTCTGCATCGTCTCGAGGTCGATGAGGCCGGCGGCGCGGACCTGGTCGGCGTTGTCGAGCTTCTTCTCGGCCATCTGCTGCGCCGTGCGCTCGCAGATGCGCAGCACGCCCGTCTCGCCCACGAACATGTGGTGCGCCTCCTCCGTGAGCATGAAGCGCGTCGTGCGCGAGAGCGGGTCGAACGCGCTCTCCGCGAGGGCGAGGAGCTGGAACTTGCCGTCACGATCCGTGAAGAACGTGAACATGTAGAAGGAGAGCCAGTCCGTGCACGGCTCGTTGAACGCACCGAGGATGCGCGGCTTGTCGGGATCTCCGGAGCGACGCTGGAGGAGCGCCTCGGCCTCCTCGCGTCCGTCGCGGCCGAAGTACGTGTGGAGCAGGTAGACCATCGCCCAGAGGTGACGGCCCTCCTCGACGTTGACCTGGAAGAGGTTGCGCAGGTCGTAGACGCTCGGGCACGAGTGGCCGAGCATGCGCTGCTGCTCGACGCTCGCCGGCTCCGTGTCGCCCTGGGTGACGATGATGCGGCGGAGCGCGTTGCGGTACTCGCCGGGCACCTCCTTCCACACGGGCTCGCCGTAGTGGTCGCCGAAGCCGATCTTCCGATCCGGCACGGGGTCGGCGAGGAAGATGCCCCAGCGGTAATCGGGCATCTTCACGTAGTCGAAGTGCGCCCACCCGTCGGACGTCACGCTGACCGCGGTCCGGAGGAAGACGTCATCGTTCTGGAAGCCACACGGCCCCATCTCCTTCCACCACGCGAGGAAGTTCGGCTGCCACGCCTCGAGCGCACGCTGGAGGCGCTTGTCACTCGCGAGGTCGACGTTGTTCGGGATCTTGGTGTCGTTGACGACGGTGGACATGGCGATTCGAGGCTCCAGGCTCCGGGCTCCAGGCTCCAGGATGAGAGAACGAAGACGAGAAGAAGCTCGAGGGAAGTGAACTGAAGGATCAAGCCGTGAGGAGGGACGGCTCCCGCTCCTACCGGCGTCAGGCCCCGGAATCCCTGGAGCCTGGAGCCTGGAGCCTGGAGCCTCCCTGCGTCACGTCCTCGCCCAGTCGAACGAGGGGCGCTCGGGGCGTCCGTACAGCGTGAGCGCGCCCTTTTCGCCGACGGCGTTCGGGCGCTGGAAGATCCAGTTCTGCCAGGCGGAGAGGCGGCCGAAGATTTTCGTCTCCATCGTCTCCGGGCCGGCGAAGCGGAGCGACGCCTCCATGCCCGTCATCGCGTCCGGCGACAGCGAGGCGCGCTCCTCGAACGCGATGCGGATCTCGTCGTCCCAGTCGATGTCGTCCGGCGCGAACGTGACGAGGCCGGCGGCGACCGCGTCGCGCGTGCGGAGCGGGCCCTGCTCGAGGACGCGCGAGACGCGCTCGGGCTCCCTGAGGAACCGCGTCTGGAGGCGCGACAGATTGTTCGCCATCGGGAGCAGGCCCGCGTTGAGCGGCGACGTGGCGACGGTGACCTCCTCGTCCTCGCTGTCCTTCATGTAGATGCGGTCGGACGCGAGCGCGAGCTCGAGGAGGCTGCCGACGAAGCACGATCCCGGCGTCACCAGCGCGAAGAAGCTCTTCGCGGTCAGATCCATGCGCTTGAGGACGCGCTTCATCAGGAGGATGACCTCGCGGACGAGGCCGTCGTCCTTGTGCTTCGCGAGCATGGCGTCGACGGCGAGGACGGCGGCGGGATCGCCCAACGTCTCGACGGACACGACGCCGATCGTCGGATGGTTGAAGCGCAGGTCGAGCAGCGCGTCGTCGAGCTCGCGGAAGGCCTGGATGGCCCACGCGCTCGCGCCCGCCTTCGCGAGCTCCTCGGGCGTCTCGGGCTGCTTCGTCGTCGGCGCCTTCACGATCAGGCGGGCGGTGCGCGCCTTCGGCGACAGCTCGAGCGTCACGTAGCCGTACTCGGTCTTGTTCTCGCTCCGCTTGGCCTCGAGAGGCGTGAGCGTGATCGGGGTGAAGGGCTTGCGCGTCGAGCGCGCCACGAGCGCGTCGAGACGGCGCTTCGTGACCTCGCCGAGCTTCGCCTTCGGCGGCGCCTCGTCGACGAGGCCCCACTCGACGGCGCGCTTGCCGCGCACGCCCTCGGCGATCGTCGAGAACGCGTCGGCGAGGTCGCGGCGGATCTTGCGCTTGTCGACGAGGCGCGTGAGGCCGCCCGTGCCGGGAAGGACGCCGAGGAGCGGCGCCTCGGGGAAGCTCACGGCGCTCGATCCGTCGTCTGCGAGCACGATCTCGTCGCAGGCGATCGCGAGCTCGTAGCCGCCGCCCGACGCCGTGCCGTTCAGTGACGCGAGGCTCGGGATGCCGCTCTCGGCGCTCATCTCCTCGATGTAGAGGCGCGTCTCGTTCGTGAACTTGCAGAAGTTCACCTTGAAGCCGTGCGACGAGCTTCCGAGCATGTAGATGTTCGCGCCCGAGCAGAAGATGCGGTCCTTGCCGCTGGTGACGAGCAGCGCGCGCACCTCCGGATGCTCGAAGCGGATGCGCTGGAGCGCGTCCGCGAGCTCGATGTCGACGCCGAGGTCGTACGAGTTCAGCTTGAGCACGTAGCCGGGACGCATCCCCCGGTCTTCCTTCACGTCCATCTGGAGCCGCGCGACCTTGCCGTCGTGCTCGGCCGGAAAATCGAGCTTCCAGTGGACGTAGCGATCCGGGTGCGTCTCGAAGCGAACGGGGGCGTGCTGCGTCGTCGTCTCGGCCATCGCCCCGTTCCTCTACGACGGGACAGGACCGGAGGCAAGTAGTATAGTGCACTCGTCGTGGCTGGTACGCACTATAGTGCATCTTCGCGCTCGCGCGCCGCACTCGCGGCGAGCTCGTCCGCGGGCCGCGCCTCGGGCAAGGCACGGCCGGCGAGCGATCGACGCGCGAAGCTGCTCGAGTCGCTCGGCGGAGCGGTGCGCGCGCTCCGGACCGAGCGCGGCCTCACGATTCGAGCGCTCGCGAAGGTCGCGGGCGTGAGCGAGCGGTTCTTGGTCCAGCTCGAGGCAGGGGAGGGGAACATCTCCGTCGCGCGCCTCGAGGACGTCGCCGAGGCGCTCGGCACGACGGGCGCGGACCTCCTCGCCCGCGCGGGGCGCGCGCTGAACGGCAAGGGCCACGACCACGAGGACGCGCGATCGGTCGTCGCTCTCGTCGGCCTGCGCGGCGCGGGCAAGAGCGCCGTCGGAAGAGCGGTGGCAGAGCAGCTCGGCGTGCCGTTCGTCGAGCTCGACGAGGAGATCGTCCGCGAGGCGCAGATGACGCTCGCGACGATCTTCGAGATCCACGGCGAGGCGTACTACCGCGCGATGGAGCGTGACGTGCTCCGCCGCCTTCTCGACGCGGGCAAGCCGCTCGTCGTCGCGACCGGAGGATCGATCGTCACGGATCCCGAGACGTGGGGCCTGCTTCGCAGCCGAGCACGCACGGTCTGGCTCAAGGCGTCGCCGCGCGAGCACTGGGACCGCGTCGTCGCGCAGGGCGACGTGCGACCGATGCGCGGCCGCCCGCGGGCCATGAACGAGCTCCGGCAGCTCCTCGCCTCGCGCACGCCGCTCTACGAGCAGGCGGAGCTCACGATCGACACGTCGGGCCGGAAGCTCGAAGAGGTCGTCGATCGGCTCGTGGGCGCCCTAGCGCGCTGAGACCTCGCGCAACGACTGGGACTCCGGCGTGAGCGCGCGGGTGTCGTCCTCCAGACGCTCGTCCCGAACGGCGGGGCCCCGCTCACGACGGCGGCGAGCGAGGAGACGAAGAGCGCGCTCATGGCCGGCCCCGAAGCCGTGCTCGGAGCGCGCTTCATGCCGTCGACGATGTGGTTCGCCGATCTGTCCGCGACGGGCGCCATTCCGTTCCTGCGCGAGGAGGACATGCTGCGCGGCATGCCCGTGCTGACGGGAGCGCTCGCGTTCGGCGCGCGCTCGTGATCAGAAGCGCGTGTGCAGCATCGGCACGAGCACGCCGAGCGAGGTGCCGACGAGCGCGCCGGCGACGATGTCGCTCGGGTAGTGATACCCGGCGTGCATCTTGAGGAAGCCCACGGAGAGCGCCGCCGACTCGACCGCCGCGAGGATGACCCACCGCCACGGATCGCGCGGGTGACGGATCCAGTACGAGACCGCGAACGAGGTCGCCGTGGCGAACGCGGTGGCGGTGTGCCCGGACCAGAAGCTCCCGAGCGCGTCTCGACTCATGCGCTCCTCGAGCGGGACGCGCTCGTCGTAGACGATGGGCGCGTACCGGTCGACGGCGGACTTCGTGAGCTGCGTCAGGCCCTGCGTGAGGACGACGGTCTCGACCGACAGCGCGACGTCCTCGAACCACGAGCGAACGTCGCCGCCGCCGTTCGCGACGAGCGCCACGGCGCGAGGGACGACGATGAGACCCGCGACGAGGAGGTCGGCCGCCCGGTGTGCCGCGGGCGAGTAGTTGCCGAGCACGCGTCGATCGATGGCGCTCATTCCCGGAGGGGGCTCGCACGAGGGCAGGCACGCCGGCGGCTGCGGCTCCACGAAGACCGCGCCCGTCGCGGCGAGGCCGAGCCCGAGGATGGGTAGATCGAGCGCGGGATGGAACCGATAGGGGCTCGGTCGTGGCTCGTCCGCGCCGGCGCGCCCCGGAGAGAGCGCGAGCAGCGCGAAGAGCGCGAGGGCGCATCGTCGCATGCGACCACGATACCCGAGCCCTGCTCATCGCCGGGCGGTCGCGATCGGCTCTTCGCACCGTTGCTCGTCGAGCTGCTCGAGGGCGACGCGGAGCTCGGGAGTGTCGGGCAGCGTCGAGACGGCGTCGATGGCGATGCGGAGCCGAGGCGACGCGATCTTCTGCGCGACGGCGCCGAGGCGGTCCCGCTCCTCCTCGTCGAGGCGCTCGCGCAGCGCGAGCGCGGCCCCTTCGCGCGCCGAAGGATCGGCGCTCGGGTTCTCGAGCACGGCCCAGAGGCGCTCGCGCGGGATGGCGCAGGTCCGGTAGCCGAACGCGTCGCCCGCGCCGAGCATCCGCATCTCCTGGATCCACACGTCGATCGGTCGCTCGCCGCGGGCGAGCAGCGCCTCGTCGTCGGCCGGCTCGAGGGAGCGGTGCAGGGCCATGCCTTCCTCGATGCGATCGAGCATCGCTTCGCGCCTCGAGGTGTCGACGTCGGGACGATGGCCGAGACGGATCTCGATGGAGCGATCGTCGACGAGCTCGAGCTCGAGGCCGAGCGGTGTCGCGCGCGCGGCGCGGAGCATGCCGAAGGGGACGAAGCGCCGCCGCCCCGCCCACCGGAGGAGGACGCCGTCGTCGCCGATGGCGACCTTCTGGGGCAGCACCATCGGGAGGGCGACGAGGACGTAGAGGCCGAGGACGATGGCGATCGTGAAGCCGGGCAGGTACCGGAGGATGTTGATCAGGATCCAGGGCGAGGTCGTCAGGATGATCGCGAGCCAACGGATGCGGTGCGCCCATGGCGGCAGCGCGTCGAAGACGGCCACGCCTTGCGGCGCCTGCTCGAGCGTGTCCGCGAGCGCCTGGGCGATGCGCGCCGATTCCACGCGCACCGCGTACGTCGGCGTGAGCCCGCGTCCCTCGACGATGACCGAGTACGCCCCGTCCGGCTCGTCGCGGACGCGAGCGCGGAGCAGCGCGTGCCGCGGGACGACGAGCTCGCCGTCCACGCTGAGACCTCGTCCGTCCGCTCCGACGCGGCGCTTCGGGCCGCGTCGGTACCGTGCTCCGCGGGCGAGCGCGACGAAGGACAGCATCATCACGAGCCCGGCCGTGGCGAAGAAGGTGGCGAGCGAGACCGACTCCCTCAGCGCGACGAACAGGAGCAAGCCCGCGGACACGCCGGTCGCGGCGAGCGTCCACGCCAGACCGCGTCCCTTCGAGACCTCCGCTTCGACTCGCATCGCGCAAAGCAAATCGTAGCGCCCGGAACACGGGGGCGCTCGGCGCGACGGCACCGCGAGCGTTGGAAACCGACGCGGCGCGGTGATATGTCCGGCGTCGAAATGATCGAGCTAGCAAGCTTCGTGTCGGGCAAGTGGGAGAAGGGCAAGGGCAAGGGTGCCGAGCTCGTGAATCCGGCCACGGAAGAGGTGGTCGCCACGACCTCGACGGAGGGCATCGACTTCGGCGCCGCGCTGGCCTTCGCGCGCGAGCGCGGCGGGCCTGCGCTCCGTGCGATGACCTTCGCCCGTCGCGGCGAGATGCTGCGGGCGATGTCGCGCGCGATCCACGCCAAGCGCGACGAGCTCATCACGCTCGCGATCACGAACGGCGGCAACACGCGCAGCGACGCGAAGTTCGACATCGACGGCGCGATCGGGACGCTCGCCGCCTACGCCGATCTCGCTGCCGAGCTCGGCGACACGCACGTCCTCGTCGATGGTGACGGTGTGCAGCTCGGTCGCAGCGCGCGGCTGTTCGGTCAGCACGTGTGGCTCCCGCGCGAGGGCGTCGCCGTGCACATCAACGCCTTCAACTTCCCCGCGTGGGGTCTCGCCGAGAAGGCGGCGACGGCGCTGCTCGCCGGGATGCCGGTGGTCTCGAAGCCGGCGACGAGCACGGCGCTGGTCGCGTTCCGCATCGTCGAGATTCTGGTCTCCGAGGGGATCCTCCCGGAGGGCGTGCTCTCGTTCGTGTGCGGCTCGCCCGGCGATCTGCTCGATCGGCTCGGAGGGCAGGACGTCCTCGCGTTCACCGGCTCGAGCCTCACCGCGGCGAAGCTCCGCGAGCACAAGAGCGTCACCGAGCGCGCCACGCGCATCAACGTCGAGGCCGACAGCCTGAACGCCGCGGTCCTCGGGCCCGACGTCGAGGTCGGCTCCGACGTCATGAACCTCTTCGTCGGCGACGTCGTCCGCGAGATGACGCAGAAGACGGGGCAGAAGTGCACCGCGACCCGGCGCATCTACGTCCCGAAGGAGAAGGTCGCGGACGTCATCGAAGCGCTGCGCGATCGGCTCGGCGCCGTGAAGGTCGGCGATCCCTCCAAAGAGGAGGTCACGATGGGACCGCTCGCCACGGCGCAGCAGCTCCGTGACGTGCGCGAGGGCGTGAAGAAGCTCGAGTCTTGCGCGAAGGTCGTCTTCGGCAAGACCACCGGCGTCGACGGCATCGGCGCGCCCGCGGGCAAGGGCTACTTCGTCACGCCCGTGCTCCTCCACTGCGAGAGCCCCAAGTCCGGCGACGCCGTCCACGAGCACGAGGTGTTCGGGCCGGTCGCCACGGTGATGCCTTACGGCTCCGCTGCCGAGGCCGTCTCGCTCGTCGCGGCGGGAGGCGGCGGGCTCGTCGCGAGCGTGTACTCGGACGACAAGGATTTCCTCCGCACCGTCGTCCTGGGCGTCGCCCCGCACCACGGCCGCATCGTGCTCGGCTCGTCGAAGGTCGCGGGCCAGTCGCTCTCGCCGGGCATGGCGCTCCCGCAGCTCGTCCACGGCGGTCCGGGCCGCGCCGGCGGAGGCGAGGAGCTCGGCGGTCGCCGCGGAATGACGTTCTACATGCAGCGCACCGCGCTCCAGGGCGATCGCGCTCTCGTCGAGGCCCTCGCCGGCAAGAAGGGCTGAGGCGGAGCTCGACGGGCGGAGAGGCGCGGGCGCGCCCTCAGCGATCGAAGCGGATCGATCGCACCATGTCCTCGCAGTCCGCGATGTCCGCGGCTGCGTGGTCCGCGTCCGCGCCTCGATACCAGACGTTGGCCATCGCCGTGCCGTGCGCGACGTACCAGTCGCGCTGGATCGTCGGGCGAGAGGAGAGCCTCCAGATCGCCGTGTGGCCGATGCACGAGACGCCGTCCTCGTACCAGGCCGTCCTGTCGAAGTACTCGCTGCGGACGAAGGCCGGGAGGCCGTCGCGGCTCTGGTAGTCGACGAGCTTGCGCAGCCGTTCGCAGTCGAAGGCGCCCATGTCCTCGGGCATGCGGATCGTGTCGAGGTGCAGGCGCCCGTCTCCGCGCGGCGACACGATGACGAAGAGCCGGCCTTCGGCTCCGATGTCCGCATGGTGGTCGCGGACGTCGAAGCCGGACGCCGCACGGCTCCAGCCGTGCGCGACCGCCATCGTCACGAGGTCCCAGCGAATGCGCGCTTGCATGACCGAGCCCCCGGGACCTCCCCCCAGAACATAGCAACCGGCCAGCGTCGCGCAGGATGGCGGCGGACCTCTGCGGCGGCGCGCGCCGTACGCGCGAAATCGACGCCACCCGCGCGGCGTCGATCCCCGGGATCGTCACGGCCGGGCGGGCGGCGTGCGGCGAGCGCGCTCAGCGCGTGAGCATCGTCGTGAAGCCCTCCACGCGGATCGATCGCCAGAGCGGCTCCGCCTCGTCGGGGATGAAGAGGAAGCCGCCGGGGAGGTGATCGAACGGATAGAAGCGCCCCGGCTTCGTCGTGAGCTCGACGCCGTTCTCGGACAGAAAGTGCGTGGGGAGGACGGTCCCGCCGCCGAGCTCCTCGTCGAGCTCGATGTCGCCGCTCCAGGCGAGATCGCCCGCGGTTCCGACGCGCGCGATGCGGTACCGCCGCGCAGCGCTCGCGCGCTCGGCCGCGCTTCCGTCGCTCGAGCTCGGCGGAGCGGTGGTCGCCTTGTCCAGGGTGACGGCGACCATGCGCTCGAACAGCCCGTTGTACGTGTAGTCGCTGATCCACTCGTTCGGGCAGTAGCCCATGATGTCGCGACCCTTCGTGGGCTCGACGAGCTTCTTCGTGAAGATGTCCCAGCCCCAGACGCCGAGCTGCGCGGACGGGTAGGGGTAATCGGCGTCGACGCCGCGCGGGCCGCCGCACGGCGCGTGCTCGCGGCCGTGGGCGTGACCGATCTCGTGCGCCATCGTGTTCGCCGACTCCTGCCCGGTGAACCCGACCCCGACGCTGGCGCGCATCGACGCTGCCTTCTCGCTGACGAGCGTGCTGAGGCCCATGACGCAGCCTCGCGAGCAGAAGGCCTTCAGCGACGTCGTCGGGGCGAGCAGGCCGTAGTAGTAGACGTCACGCTCGACCTCGTCCTGCCGCCGGAGCTCGAACATTGCCTGGAGGGCTTCGGTGAATCCCGTCCCGTTGCCGGCGATCGTCTTCCGCCAAGGGTAGGGCTCGTGCACCGTCAGCTCGACCTCGTGGGTCGGGTAGAGGCGCATGAGCGTCGTCCTGTAGCGCTCGAGCTGCTCCTCCCCGAGGTCCGGCGTGCGGCCCGAGCCGTCGGCCTCGTACTGGATGGGGACGAGCACGACCTTCAGCTTGCCGGAGTGCCGGGCGCCGAGATCGGCGAAGGTGCCGTCGAGGGGGAAGCGGCCTTCGTGCTCGACGCCTTCGGGGACCCGCTCGCCGTCCTCCCAGGACGTGAGCGACACCTGGAACTCGACGCCGGGGGGCAGGTGATCGGGCGGCACCTCGATGTTGAACGTCGAATCGAGGTCTTCGTCCGTCGACGGGCCCTTGATCCGCTTCGTCTCGCGCAGGATCGGGAACTTGGTGTCGCCCGCGACCAGGCGCAGCTCCGCGGTGACCTCGCGTGACCGCCATCCCGCGCCGGGCGTCACGTACACGCGGACGATGCCGGGCCGGTTCGCGACGACGGGCGCGTTGCGCGACTCGATCGGCACGAGCTCGCCCGCCTCCGCGACGGCCACCTTCACTCCCTGGAAGACGGCCACCTCGCTGATCGCGATGTTCGGGACGATCGGCGCGGGAGGATTGTCGGGGTCGGTCGGATCGGCCGGCGGCGTCGGCTCGGTCGCGTCGGTGCTCGTACCGTTGTCCGGACCGACCTCGATGATCCGCCGCTCCACGGTGCAGGCCGCCAGCCCGACGACGATGAGCCCGAGTCCGATCGATGCCCGCATGGCGCCACTCCTCCTCCGAAAAGACGACGCGCGCACGCGCCGCCGGGGCACGCGCAGGGAGCGGGTCCCATGCCTCTGCTCGAGCTCATCGGCAACGAGAAAGAACGGAAACGTTCCGTTTCCAGAACGGAAATCGCTCGAGCCGTTCCGGTCGGACTGGAACTGTGCCGTGAGAGCGGACGCCCGGTCGCCAGGGGCGTTATCTTCCTTGGGCACCTCACGCAACGCTGCTGGAGTGGTCTCGCATGAGCGCCGCCGTCGACGTGCCGCCGCCCACGCCACGCCCTGGGGGTGAAGGCGTCCTCCGGTCGACGGTCCGTGCCCTGCTCGTGCCCCGTCGGGCGATCCCGATCGCGCTCGTCGTCGTCCCGCTCACGATCATCCAGGACGCATACAGCCGAGAGGCGTTCGCCGTGCCGATCGCGCTCTTGATGTGCGGGAGCTTCTTGCTCGTCGGGCCGTCGCTCTGGCGCGCGCTCTTTCCGCTCGATCGTCCGATCGCGGCCGGCGCGCTCGCGCGGGTCGTCGTCTACGCCGGCGTCGGCGCGGCCGTGGTGCTCGCCACCGGGCGCCTGCTCCCCGCGCTCGCAGGCGCGGGCCCCACGTTCATGACGAGCGAGCCGAGCCTCGCCGTCTGCATGGCGCTGTTCTGGGTCGCGGGCTGGGGGCTCGCGCGCGACATCGACCTCGAGGAGAACCTACGGCGGGCGCGCGCACGGGCGGAGCTGCTCGCGCGCGAGGCGGACCACGCTCAACTCTTCGCGCTCAAGAGCCACCTCGATCCCCATTTCCTCTTCAACACGCTCAACGCGATCGCCGAATGGTGCCGTGCCGACGGCCAAGTCGCCGAGCGCGCGATCCTCCAGCTCTCGTCGATGCTCCGCACGATGATGACGGGGATCAACGCGATCACGTGGCCGCTCGCGCGCGAGATCGAGCTCGTCGACGCGCTCTTCGCCCTGCACGCGATCCGCGATCCCAGCATGTTCACGGTCGAGCGCGCCGTGCCCGATCCCGTGCCGGCCATCGAGGTGCCTCCGATGGTGCTCTTGCCCCTCGTGGAGAACGCGATGAAGCATGGCCCGCTCGCCCGACACAAAGGCGTCGTGCGGTTCTCCGTCGAGGCGAGCCCCGAAGCCGTTCGCGTCGAGATCTCGAACCCGGGGCCTTACAACGGACCACGGGAGGGCGGCAGCGGCTTGCCCATCGTCCAGAAGCGATTGGCGCTCGCCTACGGAAAGCGCGCTCGCTTCACGATCGAACGTGAGGGGGAAGATCGCACGAGGGCCGTGGTCGAGCTGCCGGCAGGGCCGTGACCGCGCCCGTGATGGACGCGGCGACGATCGCCGCGGCGGCCGAGTTTGAGGTAGCCTCTTGCTGGATGCCCTCCATCCCCCTCCGCGTCCTCGTGTGCGACGACGAGCTGATGGCGCGCAAACGCGTGCTGCGGCTCCTCGGCGGCATGGGCGGAGTGGAAGCGGCGATCGAGTGCGAGAGCGGACAGCAGGTGCTCGAACGGCTGCGCGAAGAAGAGATCGACGTCGCCATCCTCGACGTGAACATGCCCGGCATGAGCGGGCTCGAGACGGTGCTCGCGATGCCCGAGGAGCGTCCGTACATCGTCTTCCTCACGGCGCATCCGGAGCACGCCGTGAAGGCCTTCGAGGTCGGGGCGGTCGACTACGTCATGAAGCCCGTCGACGAGGCGCGCCTCGCGAAGGCGCTCGACCGCGCTCGGTACTTCCTCGATCACGGGCATCGCCACGACGAAGAGCGGGCGCCGCAGCAGAAGCTCACGAAGCTCGCCATCGCGACCCACGACGGGGCGGCACTGGTCAACCCCGCCGACATCACGCACGCGACGTTCGACGGGACGCTGGTGACCGTGCACACGTCGACGCGGACGATCCTGACCGACGACACGCTCCAGGAGCTCGAAAACAAGCTCGGCCCTGTGGGGGTCTTCGAGCGCGTCCACCGGCGTGCGATTGTCAACCTCGACCACGTAGATCGCCTCGAATCCGTGGATTCGGGCGGTTACGTGGCCTGTCTCTCAACCGGTAAGCGGGTGGACGTATCCCGGCAAAGTGCGCGAAAGCTACGGAGACGGCTGGGATTGCGGTAGGCTCTGGACCGAGAACTTCGATGGCCGGCAACGCGAGCAATGCTGACAGCGAGGAGCCCGAGCTCGTAGAGGACGACGAGGAGGAGGGCGCGGAGTCGACCGTCGCCATGGCGTCGCCCTCTTTCGAGGACGTCGCCAATTCGGGCATGCCGCTCCCGATCTCCAATCCGCCGCCTCCGATGCCGGGGCCTGCCGCGTCGTCGCCGGCGCAGGGCGGGGGTGCGCCTTCGACCGCGGGGGCTTCGCCTCCGCGACCACCGTCCCCGTCCACGGTCGGACCGGCCACGCCGCTCGGCGGCATCGCCGTCGCCTCGCCGGGAGTGCCCGGGGCGACGAGGCCCTCCGTGAGCCCGGGGCTGCCTTCCGGAGGCGGGATGTTCGGGCGTTCGACCTCGCGGGCGCCCACCGTCATCGGCATCGCCCCGCCGGCACCGGGCGCGCAACGGCCCCCCAGCGCGCCGAACACGCCGGCCGCGCCGCCCGCTCCGGCCGCGCCGACGCCGCCGCGGCCCTCCGCAGTGAAGCCCACCCCGCCGAGGCCGGCGACGCTGATTGGGGTTGCCGGCTCTGCGTCGCCTTTCGGCTCCACGCTCAAATCGGCGAGCATCCCGCTTCCCAGCGCGGCGAAGTCGTCGCCGTCGTCACCATCGGCGTCCTCGCCGTCGGCGTCGACCGCGTCCGGGCCTTCTGCGTCGTCCGTCTCGTCACCATCGGCGTCGACCGCGTCTCCGGCGCCGGCATCGACCGCGGACGACGACGTCCCGGACAGCCACAAGGACGACGGACCGACGATCGCCGGCGACTCGCTCCTCGCCACGGCGACCCTCGAGGATGCCGCCGCGGCGGCGCGTGCCGCCTTGGCGAGCTCTCCGCTCGGAGCGCCACCCGGTCCGCGTCCGGCGGCGTCGCCGCTCGCGAAGAGCGTCTTCCAGCCGGAGAGGCCCGCGCCGCCGCCGATCCCGCCGATCCCGCCGATTGGCGCGCCGCAGGAAGAGGAGGTCGCCACGGTCGCCGTCTCGAAGGAGGACCTCGAGCGCGCGCGCAAGCAGGCTCTCGGAGGAGGACCCGATCCGATCGAGGGCGTCGCAGAAGAAGAGGAGTCGACGCGCGCCGTGCCGCGCGAGGAGCTGTTCCGCGGTCGGGATGCGCAGCTCATCGTCGGCGACGACGCCGGCGGCGAGGACGCGACGCTCGCTGTCGCGCCCGGCGACAACGAGGCCTCGCAGCAGTTCGCCGGGCTCGCGCAAGCGTTCGTCTCGGACGGAGCGTTCCCGCCCCCGCCGCCGAACGTCGGGGCGCCGGCCCCGCCTCCGCCGCTTCCGGGCCCGGAGCTCGGGCCTCCAGCGCAGCAGCCGTGGGGCGATCCGAATCAGCCGTGGGGCGACCCGAACCAGCAGGCGTGGCCGCAGGCCAGCCAGGCGCCCATGCCCCCGGGCATCCCTGGGCCGCCCATCTCGAGCCCGAGCCTGCCGGCGTCGAATCCGCAGATGCCCATCTCGGGGCCCAACCCGCAGATGCCGCCGGGATCGAATCCCCACATGATGGCGGCGCCGGCCCACATGATGCCGCAGAGCGGGCAGATGCCCATCTCGCAACCCGGTCATCCGATGCAGGGACCGATGGGGGGACCGGGCCCTTATCCGCAGTCGCCGATCTCTGCGCGGCACGCGCCCACGTGGGTGGCGCCGAGGCCTTCGAAGTTCAAGATCTCCGGGCAGGTCCTCTTGTTGATCGTCGTGGGCGTCGTCTGCCTCGCCATCTTCGTGACGGGGATCGTGCTCTTCGTGTCGACGAAGCTCTGAAACCGATCGGCGTGAGGTACGAGCGCGTTCGGAGGTCCGCGTGAAGCCGCAGCCCGACGGACGCTTCATCGGTCGCGTCCTGGGCGAGCGGTGGCGGCTCGACAGGAGGATCGCCCGCGGGGGCATGGGGACGGTGTTCGCCGCGACGCACGTCAACAACGGGAGCAAGGCGGCGATCAAGATCCTCCACCAAGAGCTCGCGCGTGACAGCGACACCCGCAGCCGTTTCCTCCAAGAGGGATACGCGGCGAATCAGGTGAATCACCCGGGCGTCGTCCGGATCCTCGACGACGACGTGACCGAGGATGGGCTCGTCTACCTCGTCATGGAGCTGCTCGAAGGAGAGCTCCTCGAGCAGCGACGGATCCGGATGGGCGGGCGGTTGCCGCTCGCCGAGGTCTACGACATCGCCGATCAGCTCCTCGACGTGCTCGCCGCTGCGCACGATCGGGGCATCGTCCACCGCGACATCAAGCCGGACAACATCTTCCTGACGAACCAGGGCCGTCTCAAGGTGCTGGACTTCGGCTTCGCGCAGATGAAGTCCGGAGCGCGGAAGGAGCAGACCGCGACCGGATTCCTCCTCGGCACGCCCGGCTTCATGGCGCCCGAGCAGGCGATGGGCAATCGCAAGCTGATCGACGCGCAGACGGACATCTGGGCCGTCGGCGCGACGCTCTTCTTGCTCATCACGGGCCAGCCCTGCCACGAGGGCGAGAGCGCCGCGGAGATGCTGGTCGCGGCGGCCAACGTCCCCGTGCGGTCCATCACGACCGTCGACCCGCATCTTCCGACCAAGCTCGCCCAGGCGATCGACCGAGCCCTCGCGTACGAGAAGAGCCAGCGATGGCCGGACGCACGATCGATGCAGGCCGCGCTTCGCGCCGTGCCGGGCAGACCGCCGTTGCGGGAGCCTCCGCGGCGCAGCCTCGCGAGCATCCCGCCGCGCGACGAGGCCACCATCGTCGAGCGTATCGAGGAGCTCGACACCGAGGACGCGACCGTCGGCATCGCCGTGCAAGGTGGCGTCGCCCGCGGTCACGCCGTCGTGCCCATGGGCGTGTCGTCACCGGAGAACGTCACGGGCTCGGGGCCCACGGCGTTGATGGAGGTGGTGCCTCCGCGGCCGCCGATGAGCAGTACGCCCTGGGCGCCGCCTCCGCGCGGGTCGCAGGTCGATCTGCACTCCGCGTATGCATCTCCCGAGGCGCCTCGCTTCGCGGCGCACGGCTTTCCTCCCGGCGTCGACGGAGCGGCGCCCATACCGACGCCGCCCGTGCCGATCCCCGCGGTCAGCGTCCCGATGCAGCCGCCGCGGCGGCGACCGAGCTTCCTCTTCCGCGCCCTGCGCTTCGCGCTCGTCGCGGGGATCACGGCCGTCGTGGTGATCCTGACCGGGCTCGTCGTGATCGTCGCGTCGGAGTGAGCCGGGCGGACGCGTTGGGTCGAGCGGGACGGGAGCGGGGACGGGAACGGGAACGGGAACGGGATCAGATCGTTTCGCCCCCTCGAACGTAGCGCCACCCGCCCTCCGATTCCCTGTAGGCTCCGGGGTTGATCACCGTTCGTACGACTGTGCTCCGACCCCCGCGGGGGGATGACGCCCCACTCGTGCTCGATACGTGGGTCGACATTGCAATCGAGGCCCGTTCCGATGACCAAACGCTCGCTCACCCTCATCGCGCTTCTCGCCGTCGCCGCGGCCGGATGCCCCGGCCAGAAGCCTCCGGTCCAACCGGGGCCCGCGAAGGCCGCCGATGCGCCGGAGAAGCCGCTCGTCTGGAAGCTCTCGAAGTCCGGCCTCGGGTTCCGGCTGAGCAATGCCGATGACGAGGCCGACGTGCCGCGCGAGCGCAAGGTCACCCCGGCCACGGCTCTCGCTGCCGAGGAGGCGCGGAAGCTCGCGGCGCGCCTCCCTCCGCTGAAGAGCGATCCCGACGACGCGAAGGATTTCGCGCTGCGGGCCAAGTCGATCCCGGCGCCTCGCCCCGGCAAGACAGTGAACGAGCCGTTCCCGCCTCCCGGGAGCCCGCCGCCGGCCGCCGTGGCGACGCCGGGGCCGCTCAAGGTCGAGCGTCACGCTCCCGAGGGCGACGTCGAGATCGCTCCGCACCTGACCATGACGTTCTCGCAGCCGATGGTGCCCGTGACGTCGGTCGACGAGCTCAAGGAGCATCCCCCCGTGAGGCTCGTCCCGGAGCCTCCGGGCAAGTGGCGCTGGCTCGGGACCCGCACGCTGATGTTCCAGCCCGAGAAGCGCTTCCCGATGGCGACCGAGTACGTCGTGGAGGTGCCGGCGGGCACGCGGTCTCAGAGCGGGCAGGTGCTCGCGGCCGCGTCGACGTGGACGTTCCGCACGCCGCCGCCGGTCCTCAAGCAGAGCCATCCGCGTGGAAGCTCCCAGCCGCTCGAGCCGCTCGTGTTCCTCGAGTTCGATCAGGCGATCGACGCGAAGGCGATGCTCGGCTTCGTGGAGCTCGTGAGCGAGCGAGGAGACGTGAAGACCCCGATTCGCCTCGCCGACGCGGACGAGGTGGAGGCCAACGACGCCGTACGGCGCTTGTCGCAGCAGGCAGAGAAAGGACGGTGGCTCGCGTTCCGTCCCGTGAACCCGCTCCCGACCGCGACGAGCTTCACCGTGCGCGTGAAGCCGGGCGCACCGAGCGCCGAGGGGCCGAGGCGGACGGTCAAGGAGCAGTCCTTCTCGTTCAGCACGTACGGGCCGATGCGCGTGACGAAACGTTCGTGCGCGTACTGGAGGGGCGACGAGGTGACCTGCCCGCCGCTCACGCCCTTCTCGATCATGTTCTCGAACCCGATCGATCCCAAGCGGTTCGACAAGAGCATGGTCACGGTCACGCCCGAGATCGCCGGCATGAAGGTCGAGGTGCGCGGCAAGGAGCTGGCCATCCAGGGCAAGACGAAGGGGCGCACGAAGTACAAGGTCGAGATCGCGGGGACGCTCGCGGACACGCACGGCCAGACCATGGGGCAGCCGGAGACCGTCTTCTTCGACGTGGGCTCTGCGCCTCCGACGATGTTCGGCGCCGAACGGGAGATGATCGTCCTCGATCCCGCGCAGGCCTCGAAGAGCTACCAGGTCTACACGATCAACGAGCCCGGCCTTCGCGTGCGCGTGTACGCGGTCCAGCCGAGCGACTTCAGCAAGTACCTCGAGTTCCACAACGAGTGGGAGCGTCCGCGGAAGATCCGTCCGCCGGGGCGCCTCGTCTACGAGAAGGTCCTCACGCCGAAGAAGGCGCCGGACGAGCTCGTGGCGACCTCCATCGATCTCGCGCCCGCGTTCACGAACGGCCTCGGGCAGGCGGTCGTCGTCGTCGAGCCGACGCGCGCCATGCCGAAGGGGCGCTACCGGCCGGAGCATCACGTCTGGGTGCAGTCGACCGAGATCGGGCTCGACGCGATGATCGAGAACGATCAGGTCATCGGCTGGGCGACGCGTCTCGCCGACGGCGCACCGATCGAAGGCGTCGAGGTGCAGCTCCTCGGCGCGGGCTCCGCCAAGACGGACGCGCAAGGCCTCGCGCGCGTGCCGCTCTCGTCGAAGCCGGGGCGCCTCGTCGTGGGCAGGAAGGGCAAGGACGTCGTCATCGTGCCGGAGCAGTACTACGGCGAGCCGACGTACGCGCTGGTCCAGCGCACCGACGTCGCACGCTGGTTCGTCTACGACGACCGCGGCATGTACAAGCCCGGCGAGGAGATCCGGGTCAAGGGCTGGGTCCGGCGCATGGGTATGGGGCGCGGCGGCGACGTCGACGCCATCCCCGACGTCGCGGGCAAGACGGTGAGCTATCGCGTCCGCGATCCGCGGTGGGCGGAGCTCGGCAAGGGGACGGCGACGCTCGACGAGCACGGCTCGTTCGACTTCGCCTTCAAGCTGCCGGGCAACGCCAACCTCGGCCGTGCGTCGATCGAGCTCACGCTCGAGGGCGTCTCCCTGTCCGGCACGAGCGCGAGCCACGCGTTCCAGATCCAGGAGTTCCGTCGGCCCGAGTTCGAGGTGACCGCCCGCGCCAGCGAGGGGCCGCATTTCGTCGGCAAGCACGCCGTGACGACGCTGACGGCGGCGTACTACTCGGGCGGCGGCCTGCCCGACGCTCCGGTCCACTGGACGGTGACGCGGCACACGGCGCGCTTCACGCCGCCGAACCGCGGCGACTACCACTTCGGCCCGGAGCCGGCCTTCTTCTGGACGTGGGGGGCGGAGGATCCGCACGGCCAGCCGAAGAGCGAGACGTGGACGGCGCAGACGAACCCGCAGGGCATCCACCGGCTGCGCATCGACTTCGACGCGGTGGAGCCCTCGTATCCCATGCGGCTCGACGTCACCGGCTCGGTGGAGGACGTCAACCGCCAGCAGTGGGCGGGCCGCACGTCGCTCCTCGTGCACCCGGCGAGCGTGTATGCCGGCCTCAAGCTCGCAAAGAACTTCATCCGAGCCGGCGAGAACATCGAGGTCGACGCCGTCGTCGTGGACGTCGACGGCAAGGCCGTGCCGAGCAGGCACGTCTCCGTGAAGGCGGCGCGCATCGATTGGGAGCAGAAGGGCGGCGAGTGGGAGGAGAAGGAGCTCGACGTGCAGACGTGCGAGCTCGACTCGCCGGCCTCCCCGACGCCGGCCACCGAGAAGCTCCACTGCTCGTTCCAGACGAAGGAGGGCGGGACCTGGAGGATCACCGCGATCGTCACGGACGAGCACGGCCGGAAGAACCAGACCGCGACTTCGCTCTGGGCGATGGGCGCCGACCGCCCGAAGGATCGGAGGCTCGCGGGCGACGTGGCGAAGGTCGTGCTCGACAAGAACGAGTACGAGCCGGGCGCGCTCGCCGACGTGCTCGTCGTCTCTCCGTTCACGCCCGCCGAGGGCATCCTCACCGTCCGGCGTCAAGGCATCGTGCACGTCGAGCGCTTCACGATGAGCACGACCAGTCATGCGCTGAAGGTGAAGCTCGGCGAGCCGCTCGTGCCGAACGCCGAGATCCACGTGACACTGGTCGGGCAAGACGTGCGGACCGACGACGCCGGCAATCGCGACGAGCGCCTGCCGAAGCGGCCCGCGTTCGCGACCGGGTCGGTGGACGCGAAGGTGCTGCCCACCTCGCGCACGCTGTCCGTGTCGGCGAACGCGAAGCAGCCGGCGCTCGAGCCGGGCGGCTCGACGCAGATCGACGTCGAGGTGAAGGACGGCGGCGGACGTCCCGTCGGAGGCGCGGAGGTCGCGCTCGTCGTCGCCGACGAGGCCGTCCTCGCTTTGAGCGGCTACAAGACGCCGGATCCGATCGCCGCCTTCTACTCGCCGCGCGCGAGCGGTGTGCGCGACATCGGAATGCGCGATCACGTCGTGCTCGGTGCGCCGGACCTGCTCGGCATGACGCCGCTCGAGCCCTACGAGCAGCGTAACGGCCTCGACGGCATCCGGATGGGCGGCGCAGGACGCGCCCTCGAGAGGGCGCCCATGCTCGCGCCTGCGGCCCCTCCGGCGCCCTCCGCGATGAAGCAGATGCGAGCGATGGCGAAGCGCGCCGATGGTGAGGACCGCTTCGAAGCCGAGGAAGCGGTCGCGGGTGACGAGTCGAAGCCCCTCACGGTCCGGACCGACTTCTCGCCGCTCGCGCTCTTCGCCCCGGCGGTGAAGACCGACTTCCGCGGTCACGCCACGGTGCCGGTGAAGCTGCCGGACAATCTCACGCGCTACCGCGTGATGGCGGTCGCCGCGACGAAGGATCGTCACTTCGGCTCGAGCGAGTCGACCATCACGGCGCGTCTGCCCCTGATGGTGCGCCCGTCCGCGCCGCGCTTCCTCAACTTCGGGGACAAGTTCGAGCTGCCGGTGGTGATCCAGAACCAGACGGATCGGCCGCTCGAGGCGAGCGTCGTCGTGCGCGCGACGAACGCCACGATCGACGAGCCGTCCGGGAAGCGCGTGACGATCGCCGCCGGTGATCGCGCGGAGGTGCGCTTCTCCGCCGGCACCGTGAAGCCGGGCACGGCGCGCTTCCAGATCGGCGTCGCGTCGGGCGCGTTCTCGGACGCGAGCCAGATCGAGCTGCCGGTGTGGACCCCCGCGACGACGGAGGCGTTCGCGACCTACGGAGAGATCGACCAAGGCGCGATCGCGCAACCGGTGAAGATGCCGCCGGGCGTGTTCCCGCAGTTCGGCGGGCTCGAGATCACGACGTCGTCGACGCAGCTCCAGGCGCTCACGGACGCCGTGGTGTACCTCTACAACTATCCGTTCGACTGCAACGAGCAGATCGCGTCGCGCGTCATCAGCATCGCAGCGCTGCGAGACGTGCTCTCCGCATTCAAGTCGAAGGACCTCCCGTCGCCGGCCGCGATCGAGGCGTCGATGAAGGCCGACTTCGAGAAGCTGAAGCGCCGCCAGCACTACAGCGGCGGTTGGGGCTTCTGGCAGGAGCAGCCGTGGCCGTTCCTCACGATCCACGTGGCGCACGCCCTCGCTCGTGCGAAGGAGAAGGGCTACAAGCCCGACGAGCAGATGATTCAGCGGGCGCTCCGGTATCTGCGCTCGATCGAATCGCACATCCCGCCGTGGTACGGCGAGGAGGCGCGCCGCGCGATCATCGCGTACTCGATCTACGTCCGTAACCGCCTGAAGGACCCCGACCCGGCGAAGGCGAAGCGTCTCATCGCGGAGGCGGGCGGTGTCGACAAGCTCGCGATCGAAGCGGTGGGCTGGATCTGGCCGACGATCTCCGCAGACAAGGACAGCGCGACGGAGAACGAGGCGATCCGTCGTCACGTGGCGAATCGCGTGACGGAGACGGCGGGCGCGGCGCACTTCGTGAGCGGCTACAAGGACGCGAACTGGGTCCTTCTCCACTCCGACCGTCGCGCCGACGGCGTCCTGCTCGAGGCGATGATCGGCGACCAGAAGGAGTCGACCCTCATCCCGAAGCTCGTGAAGGGCCTCCTCGCGCATCGGAAGGCGGGCCGTTGGTACAACACGCAGGAGAACGCCTTCGTCCTCCTCGCGCTCGACCGCTACTTCAACACCTACGAGAAGGTCACCCCCGACTTCGTCGCGCGCGTCTGGCTCGGCGACAGGTTCGCCGGCGAGCACGCGTTCAAGGGACGGACGACCGAGTACAGCCACATCGGCATCCCGATGCAGTTCCTCGCGAACGAGAAGCAGAAGGAGCAGAGCATCATCCTCGGCAAGGACGGCCCTGGTCGCCTCTACTACCGCATCGGGATGCAGTACGCGCCGGCGAACCTGAAGCTCCCGCCCGCGGATCACGGCTTCGTCGTCACGCGCGTGTACGAAGGCGTGGACAAGCCCGACGACGTGAGGCGTGATCCCGATGGCACGTGGCGCGTGAAGGCAGGCGCGAAGGTGCGCGTGCGCGTGAGCATGGTCGCGCCGTCGCGTCGCTACCACGTGGCGCTCGTCGATCCCATCCCGGCGGGCCTCGAGCCGATGAACCCGGCGCTCGCGGTCACGGGAGAGATCCCGAAGGACCCGAAGGCGATCGACACGACGAAGAACCGGTACTGGTACTGGACACGAACCTGGTACGAGCACCAGAACATGCGCGACGATCGCGTCGAGGCGTTCGCGTCCCTGCTCTGGGACGGCGTCTGGGACTACACGTACGTCGCGCGCGCGACGACGCCCGGCACCTTCGTCGTGCCGCCGGCGAAGGCGGAGGAGATGTACAGCCCCGAGGTGTTCGGGCGGAGCGGCGGTGATCGGATGATCGTCGAGTGACGGCGAGCCGGCGACGGGCACGACGGGCGGACGAGCCGGCGTGCCAGAGGCCACGAGACGTCGCGACGCGATGACGAGTCGTCGTGAAGAGCCGACGAGTCGTCGCGACGAGACGACGAGTCGTCACGAGCGTGGGCGGAACGTCGGCGGGCGCGCCGACCTTCGGAGCGGCATCGAGCCACAGAAGAGCGCGCGTCGCTCGGGCTGCCACGAAACCATTGCGCGGGTCACGCTCCCGATGTGGGAGTGTTTCGGCCTGCGCGTCGCGAAAAAGTGCATGGACCTTCGCGACGGATCCGTCTCTAATCCGCCCTTACTGAGCCGAAGTGGAGGAGATCACGATCTCCCCCGCGGAGGCCTGGGCTTCGTCGCCGCAGTGGCGGTACCGCAGCTGGTGCCCCCTCCGGCCGTATCCACACACGAGGTTCAATCGATGCCTTCTCAACGCTTCATCGTTGTCGGTGCGTCGATGCTGCTCGGGCTGGTCGCTACGGCCGGCTGCGGGGGCATCACGGAGTATTCCGGTGGGCCGATCATGATCGCCGGCACGCCTCCGCCGCCTCCGCCGCCGCCTCAGAAGGAGGAGCCGAAGCCGCCGCCGCGTGTCGAGCTGCGCGACAACAAGATCGAGTTCAAGGAAAAGATCCAGTTCGAGGTCAACAAGGCCACGATCAAGGAAGAGAGCTACTCGCTCCTCCACGACATCGCGGAGGTCATCAAGGCGAACCCCCATGTGAAGAAGATCTCCATCGAGGGGCACGCCAGCGCCGATGGCGACGCCAAGTACAACAAGAAGCTGTCGGAAGAGCGCGCCAAGGCCGTGATGGATCACCTCATCAAGAAGGAGAACGTCGCGGCGGAGAGGCTCACGGCGAAGGGATGGGGCGAGGAGAAGCCGATCGCGGACAACTCGACGGAGGAAGGGCGTGAGGCCAACCGGCGCGTCGAGTTCCTCGTCGTCGAGGCCGAGGTCACGCAGAAGAAGGTCGAGATCGATCCGACGACGGGCAAGGAGAAGGTCGTCGAGGAGAAGAAGGACACGGTCAAGACGGACACGGGCACGCCGACCGGGGCGGAGCATCCTTCGGTGCCGGCCGCGAAGGCCGCGGCTCCGGCTGCGAAGGCCACCACGCCTGCTGCGAACACCCAGCCTGCGGAGAAGAAGTGATGAAGACGAACCTGACGCTTGCTTCGCTCGTCGTGCTCGGAGCGTTCGCGACCGGGTGCGCTTATCGCTCGCCCGAGATGTGGCGTGACGACACGAACAAGGTCCTCGAGGCCAGGCAGAACGACATCCGGGTCTGCTACGACAACCTCCTCAAGAGCTCGCCGAACGCGGGTGGCAAGGTCACCGTGAAGTTCGAAGTCGAGACCGAGGAAGGCAAGATCCAGAACGTCCAGGTCGACCCGGCCGGCACCACCGCCCCGCCGGAGCTCGGCGAGTGCGTGACGAAGAACATCGAGGGCCTCGTCATCAGCCCGCCCGACCGCCGCGTCGGCCAGGCGACGTACGTCTACGAGTTCTCCGCCCCGCCCCCGCCTCCGGCTCCGCCGACCACCTGAGAGCGGTACGTCTCGGCTGGCAGCGCTCGGTGCCTCGTCCGCACCGAGCGCTGTCTTGTCGTACCGACGTTAGGGCCAAGAGTCCGTACCGACGTGAGGGCCGTGGCCGTCGTGGCCGTTGGCCGTCGTACCGACGTTAGGAATAAAGGGCCAAGAGTCGGCATCTTGTGAACGCTGACCGACGTTGGCCGTCGCTGGGCGCGCACGGCACCGTGGCCGTACCTTGGTCGGGGCCGTGGCCGTCGTACCGACGTTAGGAATAAAGGGCCAAGAGTCGGCATCTTGTGAACGCTGACCGACGTTGGCCGTCGCTGGGCGCGCACGGCACCGTGGCCGCACCTTGGTCGGCGCAGCCGTCGATGAGAGGGGCGACGCACCGGCTCGACGCACTATGCCCGTGCGCGGGCTTGGAGTTGAGTGGTTGGACCGCGTGACGCGCGCCCCGTGCTGCGCGTCAGCGACGAGCGGATTTTGCGATGCTGTTGCTTCGGTGCGAGGCGTCGCTCACGTCCACGCGAGCGGGCGAGTGCTGATGCAGGGGTGCTGCTCGAAGGGGCGACAGCGGGCGCCGAGTGTACGGAGGCGATAGGTTCCTGGGGGGAAGATGACCTTGGCCCTGCCCTCGGTCACAAAGATCTTGAGCTTGCGCGCATACTCTTTACGAAAGCCCTTCAAGGCTGCGAGCTCGGCGGCCCGCCTCTCCGGGTCGGAGCAGGCGAGAGCTGGGCGTAGCTTGCGGTGAATTGCCTTCGTCGAGGGGCGAGCCGTTGGCGAGACCTCGATGAGTTTCTTCCGAGTGGGAAGCGGAATGCGCTTCCTGCGGCGAGCCTCGCGGTACTCGACCTCTTTCGCGGCGACGGCTGCACGGATGCGCGCTGCCCACTCGGCGCGCGTCTCGCGGTTGTCCTCGCGCATGTGCGGGGGCGGACGAACCGCGTGAAGGGTGACCGATTCCGGCATCACCTTGCTGGTCGGCTTGAAGTACCACTGCGGTCGCGCGTGCTCCGTGGTCTTGCCGTCGAGGTAATCGAGCGAGCTGAATCCCGGCCATTCCGAGGCGCGATCGACGAGGTGCGCCGCCACAGGATTCGCCAGGACGTAGACGATGGCGTCGAACACATCCTTCGCCGTGACGAGTCGGGTCACGCAGGTCTCCTCGGTCGACCACACGTTCTCGAAGCGCCCGTAGCGAGCGTTGATGCACTTCGCCAGCATCTTGTGCAGGTGCTCGAGAAAGGCGGGAAGCCTGCCGAGCGGGTCGTGTACGACCGCATGGTAGTGATTCGACATGACCACCCACGCGATGACCTCGACCTTGTGACGTCGTGATGCTTCGGCGAAGCAGTAAGCGAAGATCGCCTTCGTCCCCGCGTCCGGCTTCAACAAGAAGGTGCGCTGGACGGTACGTCGAGTGATCAGCAGAACGTCACCAGGCAGAATGCGGCGCGGAGCGGTCATGCCCGCTCCGTCGGCCGGCCGCGGAACATGTTGCGTGGATGCGACACACGACGGGCACTTGGTGCTCCGTTCGTTCCGACGTTAGGAATTTTCCTGGGCGACGTTAGGAATTTTCCTGGGCGTTCCCTTGCGGTTCTCCGACCGGCCGCCCCCGTTCCTCGTTCCGACGTTACGGTCTTCCGACGTTACGGTCTTCCGACGTTACGGGTTTTCCCTACGTTGTCCTCCTCGCGACTCTCAGAGGATGAAGGTCCGGCGGCCCTCGACGATGACGCGGCGTTCGAGGTGGGCGCGGACGGCGCGGGCTAGGACGACGCGCTCGATGTCGCGGCCGACGCGGATGAGCTCGTCGGGGCCCATGGCGTGGGTGACGCGTTGGACGTCTTGCTCGATGATCGGGCCCTCGTCGAGGTCCTTCGTCGCGTAGTGGGCGGTGGCGCCGATGAGCTTCACGCCGCGGGCGTGGGCCTGGTGGTAGGGCTTCGCGCCTTGGAAGGCGGGGAGGAAGCCGTGGTGGATGTTGATGACCGGCGGGGCTTTCGAGAGGAATTCCTCGCTGAGGATCTGCATGTAGCGCGCGAGGACGATGAGATCGACGTCGTGACGCTTGATGAGGTCGAGGACGCGCGCTTCCTGTTCGGGCTTCGTTTCTTTCGTGACCGGTAGGGCGTAGAAGGGCAGGCGGAAGGCCTGCGCCGCCGGCTCGAGCGTCGGGTGGTTGCTGATGACGAGCACGATCTCGCACGGGAGCTCCCCTTGCCGCTGGCGGAGGGCGAGATCGTAGAGACACGTCGGATCCTTCGTGACCATCACGGCCACGCGGGCGATGTGGTCGTCGTAGCCGATGGACCACTCACCCTCGAGAGGCTTCGCCACACGCTCCGTGAATGCGGCTTCCATCGCGCTTCGTGTGACCGACCCGCCGAGCTTCGCCGGATCGGCCTTGTCGAGCCCGGCGAGGTCGACGACGAGGCGCATGTAGAAGCGAGGTCCGCGCTCGCCGTAGAGGTCCGTGTAGTTGCTCGCCTCGAGGATGTTCAGCCCGAGATCGAAGAAGAAGCCCGATAGGCGAGCGACCAAACCGGGACGGTCGGGACTCGAGAACAGGATCGTTGCGCGACTCATGCGAGTTGCCAGGCTAAACCAACGGCGGCCATCTCGGCAGCGTCCGCGAACGGAGACACCACCGAACTGGTGCTCGTCATCGGGTCTGTGACGGCGGTGGAGCGTCGGCGGGCTCCGGGCGAAGGGCCTTCCACGCCGTCTCCGTCCGCTTCTCCCGCGCCGTATCGGCGACGGCGAAGATGCCGAGATCCCGCCGCCACCGGTCGCGGCTCTCCGCGTCGGCCTTCTCCCATTCGCCGTCGTGCTCTGCGATGAGTCGGCGCGTTCCGCGGAACAGGCCGGCGAGCACGACGTGAGCGACGGGATCGTCCGGTTCCATCTCCGCGACGCGCCGAACCGCGGTCGCCAGCGCCGCCGCGCCCTCTGCAAAGGCGGGATCGAAGCCATGCGCTCGTGCGCACCGGAGCACGTGCCCCAACGCGGCCGCGAGGACGTGGGTGTCCTCGATCGTCCGGAACGGCTTCAGGTACCTCGTGTAGCCGTCGCCGGGCAGGACATCCTCGGCTCGGACCGTGACCGCCGAGAGCGTCACCTTCGCGTGCGGGATCTCCGGCGCGAAAGGCGTCGGCGGGCGATCCTCGACCACCAGGCCCGGGGTGCCGGCCGGGACGCGGGCGATGCGGAGCCGGTTCTTGCCGTCCGCACCCGTCCCCATCGAGGCGACGACCAGCAGCTCTTCGGCGGCCGAGGCGAGCGTGGCGAACGTCTTCTGTCCTTGGAGCACGAAGGAGCCATCGGGCCGCTCTTCGAGCGTCGTCATGATCGCGCGTGGATGGGCGCCACCCGACTCCGTCGCCGCGAGGGACATGCGACGCGGAGACCGCGCACCGATACGCGCGCCGTCGCGCCCGGCGTCGCCGCCGTTGCGCTCGGCGTCACCGCCGTCGCGCCCGGCGTCGCCGTCGTGCCCGGCGACGCCGGCGAGCAGCCGATCCAGCGCCGCCTCGTAGCCCGCGACGAACGCGTAGCCGAGCCGGTCGGCCTGAAAGCCACCCCAGAGGGCGCGCTCGATCGGTCGCGCGAAGGGACAGCTCGCGAGCCGCTCGAAGAAGTCGGCGACCGACCGAACGACGTCACGCGGAGGATCGGCGCGGAGGAGATGCTCGAGGACGTCCATGGCGCGGACGTTAGCATCACGTCGGGGATGCTTCTCTGCGCCATCGGATCCGAACCATCCGCAATGCGATCGTTGCGAAGTCGATGGGGCATGCACACGATGCGCTCGTCATGGCTGCGTTCCTCAGGCCGACCGTTCGACTTTGCCGGTCCTTCTGGGGGCCGACTGGGTGACGCGGTAGACAACCGTGGAGCCACCCTGGCCCGCGGAGTAAGCTCGCGCGCATGTCGGAGCCCACGTCGATCGTCCCCATCGAGCCCGAGCGCACTCTCCCGGCGAAGTCGCTCGAGCTCTGGTTCGACTACACGTGCCCGTTCGCGTACCTGGCATCGACCCAGGCACGCGCGCTCGCGGAGCGGATGGGCGTGCCGCTCACCTACCAGCCGCTGCTTCTCGGCGGAGTGTTCAAGGCGATCGGCACGCCGCAGAACCTCTTCGCCACGCGAGGGCCCGCGCGCTCCGCGTACGAGGCGGCCGACATGCAGCGATGGGCGAAGCGCTTCGGCGTCACGCTGAAGATGCCGGCCGAGCACCCGATGCGAAGCGTCGAGGCGCTCCGCGCGACGCTCGCCGTCGGCATCGATCCGAAGGTCGTCGACGGCTTCTACCGGGCGTACTGGGTCGAGAACCGGCCGATCTCCTCGCGCGATGTCATCGCCGACGTCGTCTCCGCCGCCGGGCACGATGCGGCTGCCGTGCTGGCGAAGATCGAGGAGCCGTCGATCAAGGACGACCTCCGCGCGCGCACCGATCGCGCCGTCGCGCTCGGCATCTTCGGCGTGCCGACGTGGATCGTCGACGGCAAGCACCTCTACTGGGGACAGGATCGGATGACCTTCGTCGAGGGCGTCCGCAAGCCGGCGGCCGCCGAGGACACGGCGGCCCCGCCGACGGGTCGGACGCTCGAGGTCTACTGGGACTTCTCCTCGCCGTTCGCCTACCTCGGGTCGACGCAGGTCGAAGCGCTCGCGAGACGGACCGGGGCGCGCGTCGAGTGGCACCCGCTGCTCCTCGGCGGGCTGTTCCGCGCGATCGGTACGCCGGACGTGCCGATCGCGACGTTCCCCGAGGCGAAGAGACGGTTCATCTTGGAAGACCTCCGCCGATGGGCGGCCTTCTGGGGCGTGCCGTTCCGGTTCCCCTCGCGGTTCCCGACCAACTCACTGAAGGCGCTTCGCACGTATCTCGCATTGCCCGAGGAGCGCCGCGCGCGGTTCCGCGAGGCGACGTTCCGTGCATACTGGGCGGAAGATCGCGACATCACCGACGACGGCGTCCTCGCCGATTGCGTCGGTGACGAGGCTGTCGCGCGCGAGGCGTTCGCCCGCGCTGCGAGCGACGAGGTGAAGGCCGCGCTCCGTGCCGCGACCGAGCGCGCCGCCGCACGTGGGGTCTTCGGCGTCCCCACGTTCATCGTCGGCGACGAGCTCTTCTGGGGCCAGGACCGCCTCGAGCTCGTCGAGGCAGCCCTGCGCGGAGGTTGAGGCGATGCCGGTCTCTCACCACACGTTCCACGTCTCGACCGACAAGAAGCACCAGGTCCTCGACATCACACGACAGGTCGCCGAGGCCGTTCGCGCGGCCGGTTGCAAGGACGGGCTGTGCGCCGTCTACACGCCGCACGCGACCGCCGCGATCGCGATCAACGAGAACGACGACCCGAACATCGGCGTCGACCTCCTCCGCGCGCTCGACACGATGGTGCCCGAGCACGACGGATGGCTCCACGACCGCATCGACAACAACGCGGCCGCGCACATCAAGGCGGCGATCCTGGGGCCATCCGAGACGATTCCCATCATCGACGGCAAGCTCGCCTTGGGGACCTGGCAGAACGTCTTCCTCTGCGAGCTCGACGGGCCACGCTCCTCGCGGCGCGTGATCGTCACGATCTGGTCCTGACGCGTAGCGTCTCGTCAGGATCCTTCGTCACTTCTCCGAGAGCCGCGCGACCTCGAGCTCGAAGATCCGCCGCACGATCGCGATGGCGCACGCGTACGTGCTGTCGACGCCGAAGAAGCTGAGGCTCTTCGACAGGAGCGACTGCCGCCGCGAGTACGGCGTGTCGGACGCGTAGTGCAGGAGCCCGAGGTCGAACGGCGTGTGCGCGGAGAGGTGGACGATCTCGTCGGTGGGCACGCGCCTCGGGTTCACGAGCTCGTAGACCGCGCCGAGGAAGGGACCGGCCTCCATCTCGAGCACGGTGTAGCCGCTCGAGTAGAACGCATCCATGTACTCCTTGCTCTGGAGGAACGCGCTCCGCACCGTGACGGCCTTTTGGTTGTCGAAGACGCTCCCGTGCCGGAGCCACGGCGCGATGTCGCGCGCCGTGAAGGCGTTCTTGAGCAGGAACGTGTTCTTCCAGTGCTCGTCGTACACGTTGCCGCTGATCATCACGTCGCCGACGCGGCCGTTCAGCGTCGCGGCCTTGCCCATGATGTAGATGCCACGGATCTCCCCGACGCCCTGGCCGACGCGCGACAAGAGGTGATACGCGGCCATCCCCAGCGGATAGTCGATGTTGAGCAGGACCGCGTCGCTCCGCTCGAGCAGCTCGATGCCGGGGATGTGCAGCCGCGGATCGAGGAGCTTCGGATCGAGCTCGGAGAGCTTCGCGATCTGCGCGTCCACGTCGATGTGCCCGGGCTCGGAGAGGTGGACGAGGCCGTGATCGGCCTCGAAGGCGCGCACCTCCTTCATCTTCTTCTGGCCGGCGGACGCGTGGATGTATCCGCGGAGCAAGTAGTAGAGGAGGGGGGCGAGCTCCGCGGGGTCGCCGGTCTTCTCCGCGCGCTCGACGGCCTCCGCGAGCCCCTCCGGGTTCTCCCGCTTGGCCCAGCCGACGATCTCGTCGACGTGGCTCCGCGCATAGCCGCCGACGAGGTTCGCGATCGCGTGCGTGTTCGACGAGACGAAGTACACCGGCGGACGCCGCGGCTCCGTCTTCCTCACGTACGAAGGCTCGACGCCGCTCCACCACCGTTGCGCCGCTCGCTGGTACTGCGAGTGGGACGCCGCGAGCATGCGTACCCTGAGATCGAGCCTCCTCTCGTAGAGCGTTCGGCCCGCACGGTCGAGCCGCTTGGCGCCGAAGGCGTCGATCAGCTTCTGCCCGTCGTCGACGCTCACGCCGAGCATCGTCGACAGGGCGACCGGGTCCTTCATCGCCGCGGCCACCGCGTCCGCGGAGCTCGCGGTCCTGCGGAGCCGGTCGTGCATCTTGTTCCACTCGATCTGGTACGCGGTGAGGATCGGGACGAGGTCGTCGATGTCGCTCGCGCTCGCGATGAAGACGCCGAGCTTCGTCGCTCGATCCCAGCGGAGCGGGCGGCGCCGGCCGCGCGTCTTGACGATCTCCCACTGACGGACGTCGTAGCCGGCGGCCTCGAACAGCTCGTGCGACTGTCCGAGGATGACGAGCTCGACCTCGAGCATCTCGTCGGGAAGTCGCGCCGCGGCATATGCGAACGCGGACAGATCGGGGACGTCGGACAGCGCGCCCAGGTGGAGGCTCGAGCCGCTGAACGCGTGCGCCTCCTCGAACGCACGCACTCGGACCTCGCCGGTCGACCTGAGCAGCGAGTAGTAGGTGTTGATGTAGAGGCTGATCTCCTGCGCTTCGGGTTCGGGCGGTCGCCGCTGCATCGTCGGCGCACCATACACGATTCGGGCGAGCCGATCGCCAGGAGAGGCAGAGGCCCACGCGCGTGGGGCGGGCCGATGGCCGGCCGACCGCCCGGCGCGCGCGGAGCGCGTTCGTCAGGGCTCGGAGAGCGCCTCGTCGACGAGGGCCTTGGCCTCCGCGAGCCGCCGGAGCTCCTCGGCGGAGCGTTCGCGCCGCGACGGCCGCGCGGCCGTCAAGTCGGGCACGTCGTCGTTCTTGCGCGAGAAGAGGCGCGAGAAGAAGCCCTTCTTCTCTTCGAAGGCGAAGACACCGTCCTCGAGCGTCTCGGGGCTCTCCTTGAGCGCACGGACGAGCGACGGCTGACCGTCCACCCACGAGAGCGCGGCGTCGAACGCCTCCTTCTGCGTGATCTCGAGGTAGCGGCGCACGACGGCCGGCTTGGCGTCGGTCGTCCGGACGAAGAGCGCGAGCGCCATCGCGACCTCTTCGACGTCGAGGAAGGTGGCTTGATGGCGTTTCATGCCGCCGCAGCCCTTCTTGTAGACGCACGAGCCGTTGAGCAGGAGGAGGCCGAACCCCGCGGCGACCGCGGTGAGCTCCGAGAGCGGGCCCTCTTCGCGCGGGTCGACCTCCTCGTCGGCCTCGAACAGCACGATGCGCCCGATCGCCCGCGCGAGCGCCGTCGTGAGGATGGTCGGATCTCCGACGTCGTGCACGTGCACGAGCGCCGCGTACCCGTCCTCCGTCTCGATCGCACCGCCTCGGGCGATCGCCTTCAGCCCACCGGTGCCGCACGCACCGGAGCCACACCCTCCGCCGCCGGCGACTTGTCCGTCCGGCTCGATGAACGCGAGCCCCACCTCGAGATCGTCCGAGACGGGCGCGTAGCCGAGCATGCGGCGCAACAGCGTCTGGATGCCTTCCGGCGAGAGGGTGAACTCGTCAGGGAAGTACTCGCCGTTCGGCTGGACGAGATCCGGGGCCGCGAACGCCTCACCGTATGCGGCCCGCAGGTGGGCGAGGTGGGCGACGATCGAGCGGATCCTCTCTTCTTCGAGCGGCAGCTCCATGGTTCGAGGATAGCGCAAGAGCGACTCCGGGCTAGGATGGCCGGCGCCATGCCTTTCCGCGTCGCGACGTTCAACCTCAAGGACTTCTTCGAGCCTCGACGCGAGCAAGAGCGAGCCGTCGTCGAGGCGAAGCTCGCGAACGTCGCCGCGAGCCTCCGGCGTGCGCGTGCCGACGTCGTCGCGCTGCAGGAGGTGGGGTCGCCCGAGCTCCTCGATCGACTCGTGGCCGAGGTCGCGGAGCTCGGCTACGGCACGCCCGTCGTAGGTACCGAGGACCGGCGCGGCATCCGCAACGCGATCCTGTCGCGGCTGCCCGTGCTCTGGTCGCAGGTGCATCAGGCGAAGACCCTTCCGTTCCCGCGATTCGTCGAGGGCGATCCCGATCCGTTCCCCGGCCGCATCCCCCTTCGGCGCGGCATCGTCCACGTGCGCGTCGAGGCCGGCTCGATCGGCGAGGTCGACGTCCTCACCGCCCACTTCAAGTCCAACCTACCGGCGCCCTTGAAGCGGGCCGACGGCACGGAGGTCCCCGACACGACCCCGTACGCGGTCGGCGAGTCCGCCGTCCGGAGCCTCGTCCAGCGCGCCGCCGAGGCGCTCTTCGTTCGGAGCCTCGTCGACGACGTCTTCGCCCATTCGCCCGATCACGCGATCTGCGTGATGGGCGACCTCAACGACACGCTCGAGTCTCTCCCGGTTCGCCTCGTGCAAGGGATCGAGAGCACGAGCAAGCACTACCTGCGCTCGGCCGCCGAGCAGCTCGACGAGTCGCGCCGGTTCTCCTGCTTCCACGGCGCCTCTCCGATCCTCATCGATCACGTCCTCCTCAGCGAGCGCCTCCACCGCGCGCTCCGCAGCTTCGAGATCCACAACGAGGCGCTCCGCTACCACGGCCCCCACGTGGACGACCCGCCGCTGACGGAGGACAGCGATCACGCGCTGTGCGTCGCGGAGCTCGATGACGGATGACGCCCGGAGCGCGAGTCCTCAGACCTCAGACCGCAGTCTTCAGTCCGGAGAATGTTCACGCTGACTCACGAGTCAGGGATCGTCGGCACTTCACTGCCTGAGGATCATGACGGCGAAGGCGGATGATGGGCCGGAGCGGTCCGTCGAGCCCCAGACAGGACACCTTTCTTGCTGAGGACCGAGGACTGAGGACTGAGGACTCCCCCCACGAGGTCTGCAGGCCGAGGCCTCTCATGAGGCCCGAGGCCCGAGGCCCGAGGCCCGAGGCCTGACGGCTCACCACTCGAACAACTGCTCCACCGGGTTCGCCGCGTCGTGCGGCGCGAGGCGTGCCGTCCGGTCGATGTCGATCGTCCCCACGGTCGCGTACTGCGCCTCGCCGACGTTCACGAAGAACGTGGCTCCGTTGACCTGGGCGACCGGGAGCGCGCGCGCGTCGGACTTCTTCGTCACGTAGAGGAGGGCGAAGCCGAACGCGCTCTTGCCGTTCGAATACGTCTGGTTCGCGAGGTCCGCGTTCGACACCGTCCGCAGGATGACGAGCTCGCGCGGGCCGAGCGGGTTCGACAGCGTGCGCTGCCAGCCGGAGACGGCACGCTCGTATCGTGATGCGAATAGCAGGAAGCGCTCCTCGAGGGGACGGATGCCGAGCATCTGCTCGTCGTAGTCGGCGACCTGGACTCCGCTCGTCGTGAGCAGCTCCGAGAATCCGCGGATCGGGTTGGTCACCTCGAGCGTCGCGAACTTCTGGGCCGACTGGCCGTCGATCGGGAGCTTGCCGGGGAGCAGCTCGTCTCCGCCCTGGAGGATCTCGAGCGCGTTGTAGTGCGTGTGCCCGAGCAGCACGGTGCGCACCTGACTGCTCGCCGCGAGCCGCTTCATCAGCTCGATGCCGCTCTCGAACGGCTCGCCCTTCGTCGGATCGCACGTGAAGTCCGGCTTGCGCTGGTCCCAGTCGCAGTCGAGCTCGGGGTCGGCGCGCATCCACTCCTGCAGACCGTCGTGGACGCAGCTCTCCTGCTGGTCGCGCGACAGCGCCCACGGCGGCAGCTTGCAGACCGCGGGGTTCCAGACGTGGCCGACGAGGTAGTTGATGGCGCTCTGGAACACGCCTTTGTAGTCGAGCTGCTCGAAGTAGTACCCGAAGTCCTTGCCCTTGTGGCCGCCGCGCGGATCGTGGTGCGCGAGGACGATGACGTCGCTGCCGTCCGTCTTGGCGCGGAGCAGCTCGCGATCGAGCCACGCCATCTGCACCTCGCTCATGCCGCCGCCGTAGTTGACGGTGTACATGCCCCATCCCGAGCGGCGGTGCTGCCGGAGCTCGAAGCTGTTGAGCGAGATGAAAAGGTTCTTCCCGAACTTGTGGGAGTAGTAGAGCGGGCCGTACGTCTTCTGCCACTGGTAGAAGCCGTCGAAGACCACGTAGTTTCGCTCGGCGCGCGGGATCTCCTTCCAGCCCGCGAAGCCTTCGAGCTTCGAGGTGCGCGCGAACGCTCCGGTGAAGATGTCGCGGTGGAGGCCGCCGAGCAGGTCCATCGCGGCGGTCTTCTCGATGTAGGCCTGGTAGTCGGTGATCGAGAAGTCGGGCCACGCCTTCGGGTTCGCGCCGACGAGCACCTCCTCGAGACTCGTGCCGACGGCGTCGTCGAGGGCTCGCACGGCGCTCGGGACGTGGCCCGTCGTGACGTAGCCGTCGTGGTTGCCGACCGTCAGGAAGATGGGGAAGGGCAGGTACTTGAGCAGCGAGACGATCGCCTTCGCCTCGTCGAGGTACGTATAGGCGACCGTGCGCTGGCGCAGGCTCGCGGGCGAGCCTCCATTGTGGAGGTCGCCGTTGAAGGTGATGAACGCCGCCTTCCGGACGTTCGGATCGTTCGTCGTGTTGAGGAACTGGACGAACTCGTCGAGCTTCTTCCGCGTCTTCCCGTCGTACTCGAACGCGGTGGAGACCTGGGTGTCCGTCACGTTGATGACGGAGTACTCCTCGGGCGCCTCGTCGAAGACGCGGACGGCGTTGAACTGATACTCGTAGATGGGCGGCGCCCCGGGGGCGGGGCGGTGGAGCTGGTTCTCCTTCTTGATCTCGAAGCGCAGGTCGTAGAGCCCGGCAGGGACCTTCTTGAGCGCGCCGTGGCGGAAGATGGCGCGGATCGTCTTCCGCTTCTTCAGGACCTCCGGCATGTCCGCCGGCTCGGGGCTCACGAGGATCTCGTGCGGGTAGATGCGGATGACGTCCGTACCCGCGCCGCTCGAGATCGCCGTCGGCGACTCCGTGTTCGGCTCGCGCGCCTTGCGCGGGATGAGGAAGAAGGCGAACCCGTTCTCGGGGTCGTTCGGGACGACGAGCCTCGACAGATGCGAGCCGGTGACCGGCTCGATCTTCGGTGACAGGTGCGCGATCGCCGCGTCCTCGATGCGCAGCACGACGACGAGCTCGTCGTCGGGATCGTCCTTGGCGTAGAGGTTCGGGTTTCCGATCGTCGGGTAGATGAGCCGATCGATCATGACGTGCCCGTCGAGGGCGTACGGCATGATCTGCTCGTTCTCGGAGGGCTCGGCGTAGAAGACGTTCGGCAGGTACGTCTCGCCCTTCTTGCTGATCACCTCCCAGGGCTTCTCGGCGAGCTGCTTCTCGACGTCCGGTGGCCGTCCCGGGTTCTCGTTCGGGGAGTCGCCCGGTTCTTCGCCGGCACGCTCGTTCGTGCCCCTGTCGCTGTGCCCCTCGTCCGAGCCGCACGCGACCAGCGACAGCACGGTTGCACAAGCAACCACCCACCGCCCGACCATCGATCTCGATTGGAGCACACTTCGGACCACAAATCTCGGGGGCGACGGGCCGAAATCCCGCGTGCTGCGTCGCACGTCGCGTCGCGTCGTGACGGCGCGGCTGGATAGCGGACGATCCACGCCGCGGATCCAGTACCCTGCGGGCCATGTCGTCCGATTCCGAGCCGCTCGCGACGGCGCCCGAGCGTCCGAGCGAGCCGCCTCCGTCGCTGATCCCGCCGACCGATTCGATCCGGCCACCGGAGCCGGCGATGCCGGATTTCCCGTCCGTGCCGCTGACGCTTCCGCCGACGGACATGACGGAACCGGTGCCGGCGTCGACGTCTGGCGAGACCGAAGAGGGCGTGGAGGAGCGCCCGCGTCCACGCGATTCGCTCCGTGTCGCGATCGCGAAGGCGATGCCTCCGATGCCCGAGGTGCAGCCGATCCTCGAGGCTGCGAGCGCCGCACGCGACGCGGGCGATTGGGAGACCGCGCTCGAGCACTACAAGAAGGCGCTCATCGTGCTTCCGCCGGAGGCGCAGTCGACGCAGGCATCGATCTACGCGTCGATCGCCGAGGTGAAAGCCGCGCAAGGAAAGCTCCGCGAGGCGGAGACGAACTTCGAGAAGGCGCTCGTCATCAACCCGAAGCACATGCGCTCGATCGACGGCCTCGTCCGGCTCGCGAAGGAGCAGAAGGACTGGTCGCGACTGGCCGTCGCGCGGCGCCGTCGTGCCGAGGCACTCGACGATCCCGCCGAGAAGGCCGCCGAGCTGTGCGTCGTCGCCGAGATCGAGGAGACGAAGCTCGGGAGCATCGAGAAGGCGCTCGCGACGCTGGAGATCGCGTCCGTCTACACGCCCGACGACGTCGGGATCCTCATCAAGCTGCGCGACCTCTACACGCTCACCCGACAGTGGCACAAGCTGATCGAGACGCTCGACGATCTCGTCCGCGTGACCACCGATCCGCGTCACCGCGGCTCGTTCCGCTTCGCGCAGGCGGACATCGCGCTCGGGCGGCTGCGCGAGGAGCCTCGCGGCCTCGCCTTCCTCGAGATGGCGCTCGACGAGGACCCGCAGTGCGACCGCGCCCTCTCGGCGCTCGTCGCGGTGCGTACGCGGAGGGAGGAGTGGCCGGAGCTCGCGGCCGTCTACGAGCGGCTCATCGACCGGTACGCGGGCCTCGGCGATCGCGATCGCGCATGGGAGGTGTGTCGCAAGCTCGGCGTGATCCGCCGCGACCGCCTCCTCGACGGGCAGGGCGCCCTCGAGGCCTTCACCGGCGCCGTCGAGCTACGGCCGGACGACGCCGAGTCTCGTGCGACGCTCGCGGAGCTCTATGCCGCCAAGGGCGATCGCACGGCCGCCGTCCGCGAGCTAGAGATCTGCGCCGTCGTCGCGCCGTTGCGGGCGCAGACGTACCGCCGGCTCTTCGAGCTCCATCAGCGCGCACAGCGCATCGATCGGGCGTGGCTCGCGGCCACCTGCCTCGAGGAGCTCGGCGCGAGCGACGTGTCGCAGGACCTCGTCATCGAGCAGTTCCGTCCCGACGGGCCGATCCGCCCGACCACCGCGATCGCGGACGAGTGGTGGAGCGAGCTGCTCGCGGCGCCGGGGGCCGACAAGATCGTCGACGAGATCCTCCTCACGATCGGAGAGGCGGCGATCGCGCTCAAGCTCGAGGCGCTCGCCGCGGCGAAGAAGCTGCCCGCGCTCGACCCCGCGGCGAAGCAGGACAAGAACAGCACCGCGTCGGCCGTGCGCACGTTCGTCTGGGCGGCGCGCGCGATGGGGGTCGAGCTTCCCGACCTGTACGTGATGCGTGACGTGCCGAGCGGGATTGCCGCGGTGCCCGCCGCGTCGAGGTCGGTCGCGCTCGGGCCGCAGGTGCTCTCGGGCCGGACGGTGCAGCAGCTCGCGTTCCTCGCGGGTCGCCACCTCACGTACTACCGGCCGGAGCACTATCCGCTCGTCTTCTTCCCCACGCTCGCGGAGCTCTCGGCGCTCGTCCTGTCGGCCGTGCGCCTCGTGATCCCCGGCATCTCGGTGCCGCCGCCCTCGGCGGACGCCGACGGTCACGTCACGAGCGGCCTCTCGGGCCGCCTGACCGCGGAGCAGAAGAAGCGCCTCGAGGACATCGTCGCCCGTCTGGACGCGCGCGGCGGCAAGCTCGATCTGCTCGCGTGGATCCGCGGCGTCGAGCTGACGGCCACGCGCGTCGGCCTTCTCCTCGCCGGCGACCTGCGCACCGCGATGCGCCTGATGAAGGAGGAGGAGCGGCACATCGGCGAGCTCTCCGTCGATGCGAAACGCGCCGATCTCCTTTCGTACTGCGTGTCGGAGTCGTACGGCCAGCTCCGCGAGCGGATGGGGGTGGCGATCCGGCCGGCCGCGGCGTCCTCCGAGCGGCCGTCGAAGTGAGGGGGAGTTCTCGCCCCCCTGCGGGCAGTCCTCAGTCCTCAGTCCTCAGTCCTCAGCGGGGGATCGGCGACCGCGCATCGTTGCGGGGGGCGGTACGTTCACCCATCCCCGTTCCCGTTTCCGTTCCCGAGAACGGCGCTGCAGATCGCGTCGACCACGCGAGGGCCAAGAATCCGTGGAGATGAATCAGCCGCTCTCCGCACGGGTCGCCAGCTCCCGTGAGCGGGCGCGGAGGCTCGCGCGAGAGTCATGCGGCTGCAGGCTGAACCTGCTGAGGACTGAGGTCTGAGGACTGAGGTCCGAAGGAGGCCGAAGGCCTCCTTCTCACGCACTCTGCTCGACCGGCAGCGTCATCAGCTCGTGCAAAATGGCCTCCGCCTGCTTTCCCTCCGTGACGCCCGCGGACAGCGCGCGGAAGATGGGGGAGCGCACGCCGGCGGCCTCGGCCCAACGCGCGACGCGAGGGATGAGGTCGAGCGCCTCGACGCGGAGCTCGGCGGCCTTCGCGGCCTCGGCGGGGGAGAGCCCCTTCGCGAGCGAGCGGCCGACGATCACTTCGGGGCGCTCCGCCTGCTCGATCGACGCGAGCAGATCGCCGTAGCCCGCGAGGCCGAGGAGCGTCTTCTCCTCCCCGCCGGCGGCGGCGGCGATGCGCGACGCCTCTCCGACCGAGCGCGAGATCAGCGCGGCGACGAGCCCCGGGCTCGTCTGCATCGCCTGCGCGTAGCCGACCGCGATCGTCAAGCAGCCCACGAGCGCGCTCGCCCACTCGAGCCCTCGCAGGTCCCTCGTCGGATACACGCGAAGCGTGGGCGAGCTCAGCGCCTTCGAGACGGCCTCCGAGACCTCCGGGTACCGCGACCCGACGACGAGGACGGACGGGCGGCCGGAGAGGAGGTCCTGCGCGAGCGCCGGGCCGCCGAGGGCGCCGACGCGACGCACGGGCGTCTCCTCGCGGATCACGTCGGAGATCGTCCGGAGCTCGTCGCTCCCGTCCGTGTAGACGAGGCCGCGGACACCGTGGACGACGTAGTGGCGGCCGTCGACCCAATCCCCGAGCTCGCGCGCGACCGTCCGGCTCACCGCGGAAGGTACCGCGAGGATGACGAGCCTCGCGTGCGACGCCGCCTCTTCCATCCGGCGTACGACGCGGACGCCTCGCGGCAGAGCGCCGTCGAGGTCACGCCGCGAAAAGAGGACGACGTCGCTCCCCGCGCGCGCCGCCGCCGCCGCGAGAGCCAGACCCCACGTCCCTCCACCGATGACCGCGACCTTGGCCTGCGACCCCTCCATGGTGCGGCCAAGTTAGCACGCATGCCGGCTCGGGCTCGCGTCTCGTGCAGGAGCGGCTCGGCGAGCGGCGACGATGCGTGTCAGTACGGGCTCGTTCGGATCGACAGGCGAGGCCGCGTCGTGCGCGCCGCGGGGGCCGAGCGCTTCTTGGGGGTGGCGCGAGCGAGCTGTTTCGCCGGGGCCGGGCTCGCCGGTCGGGCCTTGGCCGGCGTTCGTCCCGTCGACGAGGCCTGCGCTGCGGGCGGCGTCTCCGGCGCGGGCGGGTCCTCTGGCGCGGTGGCGGTCACGGCAAGCGTCGTTGCGGCGGGCGTCGCGTTCGCGATGGCGGACGAGACCGTGAACGACGTCTCGATCCGGCTCGTGGCCGCGGTGCGGGCTCGGCTCTTTGCTTCGGGGCCGACGTACACGAGCGCGAGGATGCCCGAGCCGGCGATCGCGAACACGAGCACGACGAAGAGGAGGATGGTCGACGCACCGACGACGGCGCCCGGCGGCTTCGCGCCTTTGCGCGCGTTCATCCAGACCGGCGGCGTCGACGCGCGCACGGTGGCTTGCGACGCGTCCGCCGCGACGGCCTGCTCGCTCGGCGAGGCTTGCTCCGTCGGCGAGGCTTCGTCCGTCGGTGAGGCTTCGTCCGTCGGCGTGGATGCAGCCGAGGCGTCGGCGGGCTTCGCCTCCTCGTCCTCCTCGTCGCGTTCCGTCGCGGCGAGCACCTGCGACGACTCCCCCGCGGGCGTATCGGCGGCGATCTCCGAGTCGGAAACGGCGCTCATGACCGCTCCTGCGTACAGCAACCGTCGTGCCCGACGCGGTCGTGCGCGGAGTTGCGCAAAATCGTGAACGGCGGGCGGAGTTTCGAGGAGTTTCGCCGCGTCGAGCGCCCTCGCTCATGCCCGATGGATCGAGCTCGGCCCAGAGCCGGCGGCGTGCCGTGGGCCCTCGCGGTCCAGCCCATGAGACGCGACGTGCGCAAGCGTCGACCGGCCCCGCCACCGCGAGCACGAGCGGGGCCGTCCGGCGAGCGCGACACGTGGAGTGGCGAACGGGCGGGATTTGAGCCATGGTGTGCGGCTCCCTCCGTGACCGCGAACGACCTCGTCCAGCTCGGAAAGAAACCCCGCGCGAGCGGCGGCGATCCGCGGCGGCTCTTCTTGCCGACCACGCGCGAGGAGATGGCCGCCCGGGGATGGGACGAGCTCGACATTCTCATCATCACCGGCGACGCCTACGTCGACCATCCGGCGTTCGGGCCGATCCTCGTCGCCCGTTTCCTCGAGGGCAGAGGTTATCGCGTGGGGGTCGTCGCGCAGCCGCGCTGGGACACGACCGCGGACATCACGCGCATGGGACGGCCGCGTCTGTTCGTCGGGGTGAGCGCGGGCAACCTCGACTCGATGCTCAACAAGCTCACGGCGCAGAAGAAGGTCCGCTCCGAGGATCAGTACTCGCCGGGTGGGCGCCCGAACCTCCGTCCGAACCGCGCGACCATCGTCTATTCGAACCTCTGCCGTCAGGCGTTCCCGGGGCTGCCGATCGTGATCGGAGGGATCGAGGCGTCGCTCCGTCGCATCGCGCACTACGACTACTGGTCCGATCGCGTGCGCCGCTCGATCCTGCTCGACGCGAAGGCGGATCTGCTCGTCTTCGGCATGGGCGAGCGACCCGCCTGGGAGATCGCACGCCGCCTCGCCGCCGGGGAGTCCGTGCGGGATCTCCACGACGTCCGCGGCACCGCGCACGTGAAGAAGAACCGCCGCGAGTGGGAGCACCTCGCGGCCGACGCGAGCCGCTTCGTCACGGATCGCAAGGTCGTGGTGCTGCCTTCGTACGAGGAGGTGGCGAGCGACAAGCAGGCGTTCGCGCGGATGAGCCGGATGTTCCAGTACGAGACCAACCCGTACAACGGGCGTCCGCTGCTGCAGCCGCACGGCGACGAGGCGGTGTACTTCAACTCTCCCGCGCTGCCGCTCTCCGAGGAGGAGATGGACGGCCTGTACGACCTGCCGTTCGTCCGTGCGCCTCACCCGTCCTACGCCGGCGAGCGCATCCCCGCCTTCGACACGGTGAAGCACTCGATCGTGACGATGCGCGGCTGCTTCGGCGGCTGCACGTTCTGCAGCATCACCGAGCACGAGGGGCGCGTCATCCAGAGCCGGAGCGAGGCGAGCGTCCTTCGCGAGGTGCGCGCGCTCACGCGCTCGGCGGGGTTCTCCGGCGTGATCACCGACCTCGGTGGTCCGACGGCGAACATGTACAAGATGAAGTGCAAGGACGAGCGCACGGAGACCGCGTGCCGCCGTCTGTCCTGCGTCCATCCCGAGATCTGCGACAACCTCGTCACGGACCACGGCCCGCTGCTCTCGCTGATGCGCGCGGTGCGGAGCGAGAAGGGCATCAAGCGCGTGTTCATCGCGTCCGGCGTCCGCTACGACCTCGCCGAGCGCAGCCCGGAGTTCGTCGCGGAGCTCGCGCGACACCACACCGGCGGTCAGCTCTCGGTCGCGCCCGAGCACAACGATCCGCGCGTGCTCGAGAAGATGAAGAAGCCGAGCATTCGCTCGTACGAGCGCTTCGCCGAGGCGTTCTGCCGTGCGAGCGAGGAAGCCGGCAAAGAGCAGTACCTCGTGCCGTACTTCATCACGGGCCATCCGGGCTCGACGCTGAAGGACACGATCGAGCTCGCCCTCTACTTGAAGAAGAACGGGCTCCGGCCGCGTCAGGTGCAGGACTTCATCCCGACGCCGATGTCGATCGCCACGACGATGTTCTACACGGGCATCGATCCGCTCACGAACGAGCCGGTCTACACGGCGCGCGATCTCCGCGAGAAGCGGATGATGAAGGCGCTCGTCTTCTACTGGGACCCGCAGCACTGGCCGCTCGCGCGCGAGGCGCTCATCGAGGCAGGCCGGCGCGATCTCATCGGCCGCGGACCGAACGCCCTCGTCCCGCCGGAGGGCGCCGCCGATCGCGTGCGCGCGAAGGCGCGTCCGTCTCGGGGCGGCCCGCCCCCTCCACGTGGCGCACGCCTCCGCCGGCGCCGATAGAGAAGGGCGAGACCAACGAACATCACGCCGTTCGCGACGTCGCCGCGCGTCATGATGGGCAGGGGCGTCACACCGCCTTCGGGCCGTTCGAGGGCGATGCGCATCTTGCGCACATCGGGGGCCCCGACGAAGTGAGACGGCATTGATAGCGCCCAACCCTCCGCCTCGTTGCTAAGAGCTGCGCGGGAGATCGGGCGCGGCCGACCGTACCAAGGGAGGAGGGTGCGGCCGAACGCACGACGCGGAGGAGGCGGCTATGGCTCGACGTGGTCTTGGGATCGTTCGGCTCGTCGCGGGCGCCAGCGTGGTCTTGTTGGCTGCGTGCGCCACCAGCACCGACGGCGACACGATCGGGATCGACGAAACCGCGACGACGCAGGGCGCGATGCTCGACGAGGACGGCCGCCTCGTGCTGCCGAACTGGGCGACCGACGAAGAGCTCGCCATCGAGAACGAGGCGCCGCCGCCTGCGGTCGAGCGCGGTATCTTCCCGCCTGCTTCGGGCTTCCGCGTCCCCGCCGAGTACGAGCCGGTCAGCACCGTCGTCATGACGTGGGCCGGGCACACGAGCGTGTTGCGTGGCATCGCCGTCGCGGCGGCGGCCGCCGGCGCGGACGTGTGGATGGTGGGCGGTCCGTCGTCGATCGCCGGTGTCCCCGCGGAGCGGTACCGCGCGCTGCCCATCGGCTACGACAGCATCTGGTCGCGCGACTACGGGCCGGTGGGGATCAACGAGGCGAACAACACGCTCGGCATCGTCGACACGACGTACCGGCATTGGGCCGTCCGTCGCAACGACGACGCGATGTCGTGCAAGCTCGCGAACGCGTTCGGCGCCGAGTGCTACACGACGAACCTCATCCTCGACGGCGGCAACTACATGACGGACGGGCGAGGCAACGTCTTCGTCACGAGCCGCATCTACGACTGGAACAGCAGCCTCACGAGGGCCGAGGTCGACGACCTGCTCCGAAGCTATCTCGGCGCCGAGAGGGTCCACGTCTTCGACTACGCGAAGACGGCGAGCGGCGCGCCCGCCGACGGCACCGGCCACATCGACATGTTCGCGAAGCTGGTCGGCGACTGTAAGGTCATCGTCGCGCAGACGACGGACCAGCCGTTCCGGACGGTGACGGAGAAGGCCGCCGCGTACTTCGCGAACCTCCGTTGCGCGCCGGGCAGGAACTACGAGGTGACGCGCGTGCGCGGCTGGACCAGGGGCTCGACCTGGTACACGTATACGAACTCGCTCATCGTCAACAAGACGGTGATCATCCCCTTCTACAACGACGCCGCGCGCAACGCCGAGGCGGTGCAGGCCTATCGCGAGGCCCTGCCCGGCTACGAGATCGTCGGCGTGAACACCGAGGCGACGATCGTGCTCGGTGGGTCGATCCACTGCATCACGCGGGAGATCCCTGCGCTTCCCGAGATTGCTCCGACCTCCGAGGTCGTCGAGGAGGAGTGAGGGCCAGGCCCCATCTGGCCCGGCCATGGAGTCACGCCCGGCAAGTGCGCGGAATCCATCGGTGTGACCGCTGGTGCGCCGCGTGCCGAACGCGGGGCATGACGAACACCGCATGGGGCAAGGCCAAGGTCGTGGAGGAGATCGCCGTCAAGCAGACGGCGTCGCGTGACGGGAAGAAGAAGGAGTTCTCGACGCTCGTGCAGCTCCTCGCGAAGGAGGACGGCGAGAGCCTCGTTCGCTTCGCGTACTCGACGGGCGGAGCGGCGAGGCGCGGTCCGGTCACGCTCCGGCCTCCGGACATCCTCGCGTTGAAGAAGGCGCTCGCGAAGACGCCTCGGCTCCGCGCCGCGCTCGCGTGGACGCGGCCGTGATCCAGGACTCCTGAGCCTCGATGGCGGCTCGAGCGTCGGGCCGAGCGCGACCTCGTACGCGGCTCGAGCGTCGGCATGTGGCGGCCGAGCCGTTCGACGAGGCGTCCGCGCGGCGGAGGTACGCTGCGGCGGAAGGGTGGAGGTGCTCCGTCGATGCGCCCGTGGCGGCGCGAGCTTCACGGGGCGCCGGCGTGTATCCTCGGGCCGTGCGGACCATCACGGTGACCGAGGTGATCGAAGCGATCGACGCGGCGGCCTCGCGGGAGCCCGGGGGGGCGATTGCGTTCGACGGCGACGGCACCATCTGGTCGGGGGACATCGGTGAGGACTTCTTCGCGGCGCTGCTCGAGCACGGCCTGAACGACGAGGCCGCGCGCGAGGCGCTCGCGCGAGAGGCGAGGGCGGAGTCGATCGACGCCGGAGGCACGGCGCGCGAGATCGCGCATCGCATCCACGCGGCCTACCTGGAGGGGCGGTTCCCGGAGGAGCGCGTCTGCGAAATCATGACGTGGGCCGCCGCGGGGTGGTCTCGCAACGAGCTCGATCGCTTCTCGGCGCAGGTCATCCAGGCCATCGGGCTCCGGGACCGGCTCCACGGCGAGGCCCTCCGCGTGATCGAGCACGTGCGCCGCGTCGGCATCCAGGTCGTGCTCGTCAGTGCGTCGCCGCGGACGATCGTCGATCAAGCCGCTCGGATCGTCGGGCTGGATCCGAGCATGGTCGTCGCCGCGTGCGAGACGTGCGATCCGGACGGGGTCGTGCAGTGCTCGGTCGAGCGGCCCATCCCGTACGGCGAGGGCAAGGTCACGCGCCTGCGCGAGCGGCTCGGGGCTCGGGCCCTCTACGCCGCGTTCGGCGACAATGCGTTCGACGTCCCCATGCTCCGCGAGGCGCGTCTGCCGGTCGCGATCCGCCCGAAGCAGCGGCTGGTCGAGCGCGCCCTCGAAGTCCGGGATCTGGCGGTTCTCGAGCGACTCTGACTGGCAAGGCCGCCCGGTACGTGGCATGGAGGCGCCCATGTTGACGGAGACGCTGCGCGGGAAGACCCCCTGGCAGGGTACGATCGACGCCGTGGAGACCGAACGCGAACAGGAGCGCCGGCGCGCCCTCGAGCTCGAGCTCGAGGCGCTGCGCACGCGGGTCGCGAACCAGGCGGCCTCGCTCGCCGAGACGGTCACGGACGGCTTCGCGGGCTTCCACATGGGCGCGGGCGACTACATCGTCGAGCTGATGGCGCCCGAGGGGCAGTCGACGCGAGGTGGCGCGCAGGCGCGCCAGCGGATCCGCCTCGTCCCGCGGCGCAAGGGCTACTCGGTCGTCGTGGTCGGGACGGTCGATCCCGTGACGTCGACGGCGGAGGTACGGACGTTCGAGCACGTCGCGATCCTCCACGAGATGCGGTTCGGCCGGCCTCTCGAGATCACCGCCGAGGAGTACGCCAATTTCCTCGCGAAGCTCGACATCGTCTTGAGCATCGCACGCATCCGTCCGACCCGGGTGGGGCCGAGCCCCGACCTGCTCCTGCTCCAGCGGCGCCGGTCGAGCATCTCTCTGTCGACGGTCACGCTCCTCGTCGTCGTCCTGATCCTCGCGGCGTTCGTCGTGTATCGGCTCATGCAGCACGCCTGATCCGAGCGCCGAGACCGTTCGAGAAGGCCGAACCGACCGGGAGGGCGCGCCCTCGTGCCTCACCCGACCGGAAGCCTGGTCGCTGCACTGGCCAGGGATCGGGGATGCCATCGAATCCTGGCTGTACCGATTGGCATGGTACGATCGGGGTGCCCCATGTCCGGCACCCGGAAAATGGAGAAGTTCGAGCTCGAGGCCTATGCGAGGGCCCGGGCGGACGAACCGCCCGCCGGAGTGCCGGCTCCCCCGGAGCAAGCCGTCGAGGAGCCGTCGTCGTCGCGAAGCGGTGCGAAGGACCCCGACGCTCTCCGTACGCGACTCGCACGCAAGTTCGTCACGCTCGCCGACTCCGTCACGGAGTCGTTCCAAGACTTCGCGATCGGCGCGGGCGCGTGGGGCGTCGAGCTGACGGCGCCGCACGGCATGTCGACGGGTGGCGGCAAGCAAGCCCTCCAGCACTTTCGTCTGCGGCCGCGCCGCTCGGGCTACGCGGTTCTCGTCGGCGGGACCGTGAACCAGGTCGAGCATCGCGCCGAGCTGCGCGACTACGAGCACATCACCATCCTGCACGAGGTGCGCTTCCGGCACGCGCTGGAGATCACCCGCCAGGAGTGGGAGCAGTTCCTCCGCAAGGCGGAGGTCGTCCTGAACAACGCGGGCATCCAATCGCTGCGCACTCCCCCTCCGCGTGAGCTCCTCGAGCAGCGGCGGAACATGAAGCGCGTCTCGAAGGGCGCGGTCGCGGCGCTCGTGGTCGTGCTGCTGCTCGCGTTGGTCGTGGTCTGGCGCGTCTTGGTCGTCGTCGCGAGCGAGTGACGAGGCGCTTCGCGGGACGTTCGGCCGACGCTCGGTGCCGGGCGGGCCTGCTCGCCGAGCTCCCGCCGCCCGCGGATGCCCGCGCCTCGAGCGGTCGTACGACCAAGTCGCTTGAGGCGCACGGGCCTCACGACTAGAAAGCTCGCGATGGATTTCGACCTGACCGAAGAGCAGCGCTTGGTCCGCGACAGCGCGCGCGACTTCGCCACCCGCGAGATCGCGCCCAAGGCCGCCGAGATCGACAAGACCGGCCGTTGGCCGGCGGAGATCGTGACGAAGATGGCCGAGCTCGGCTTCCTCGGCATGGCGATCCCGGAGCAGTACGGCGGCGCCGGCCTCGACACGCTCACGTACGCCCTCGTCATGGAGGAGATCAGCGCCGCGTGCGCCTCGTGCGGCGTCATCATGAGCGTGAACAACTCGCTCTTCTGCGATCCGCTCTACAAGTTCGGGACGGAGCAGCAGAAGAAGGAGATCCTCACGCCCGTCGCGAGCGGCAAGAAGCTCGGCTGCTTCGGTCTCACGGAGCCGATGAGCGGCTCCGACGCGCAGACGATGGTGACCCAGGCCGAGAAGGTCGACGGCGGCTGGGTCATCAACGGCGCGAAGAACTGGATCACGAACGGCCCCCACGCCGACTTCATCCTCGTGTTCGCGGTCACCGATCGCTCGGGGCCGAAGCTGCGGCACACCGCGTTCGTGGTCCCGAAGGGCACGCCCGGCTACACGCAGGCGCCGCCCGATCACAAGCTCGGCATCCACGGCGCGCACTCGTGCACGGTGTTCTTCGAGAACTGCAAGGTGCCGGACGACGCCGTCGTGGGCACGGTGGGCGAGGGCTTCAAGGTCGCGATGGCGACGCTCGACGGCGGGCGCATCGGCATCGCGGCCCAGGCGCTCGGCATCGCGCGCGCGGCCCTCGAGCAGGCCGTCAACTACTCGAAGGAGCGCAAGAGCTTCGGGGTGACGATCTCGAACCACCAGGCCATCCAGTTCATGCTCGCCGACATGGCGACGGAGCTCGATGCCGCGCGCCTCCTCACCTGGCGCGCCGCCACGATGAAGGACGGCGGCACGCGCCACACGATGCAGAGCTCCGAGGCCAAGCTCTACGCGAGCGAGGTCGCGACGCGCGTGGCGCACAAGGCCCTCCAGATCCACGGCGGCTACGGGTACTCGACGGAGTTCCCGCTCGAGCGCCACTACCGCGACGCTCGCATCACCGAGATCTACGAGGGGACGAGCGAGATCCAGCGCATCGTCATCGCCGCGAGCCTGCTCCGAGGGTGACCTCCGATGATCCACCGAGCACGCTTCGCGCTGCCCATCGCTCTCGTTGCGCTCGCCACGCTCGCCGCGTGCGGCGGAAGCACGCCTCCGCCGAAGACCGAAGAGGCGCCCAAGGAGGAGCGGAGGCCCGACGACGACGACTCCGGCGGGATGGCCGTCTCGCAGGAGCTCGGATCGATCGATCCGCGCGCGGTCGAGCAGAGCTTCGACAAGCTCGCCTCGAAGCTCGAAGGCTGTCATACGCAGGGACGCGAGCGCGTGGAGTACCTCGCCGGCGACGTGAAGGTGTTCCTCCGCATCGGACGGGACGGCCGCGTGCGGTACGGCTACTTCGAGGAATCGACGCTCGGCGATCGCGAGACGGAGAAATGCATCCTCGATGTGCTCTTCGCGGCCGATTGGCCGAAGCCGAAGGGCGGAGAGGCCGAGGTCCGGAACGGCTTCGGCTGGCCGAGCGGCAGCGAGCGGCCGCCGACCCCGTGGGGACCGGAGAAGGTCACCTCCGCGCTCGATGCGGACAAGGAGACGAAGAAGGCCGTCGACAAGTGCAAGGCCGGCGTCTCCGGTGACTTCCACATGACCGCCTACGTCGAGCCGGGCGAGCCCGAGGGACACGCGAGCAGCGGCGGCGGCGCGAAGGGCAAGGGCGGGAAGAAAGGCAACAAGGCGTCCGGCAAGAAGAGCGGCGACGAGCACGGCGGCCGGTTCAAGGCGATCGGCGGCTCGCCTCCCTCGAAGGAGGGCGCCGAGAAGATCGACTGCATCGTCGACGCGCTCCGCGGGCTCTCGCTCCCGAGCCCGGGCGGGTATGCGGCGAAGGTGACGTTTGCTCTTTGAGTCCTCGGTCCTCGGTCCTCAGTCGTCAGCGGGTGACGCTCGGCTCTCGTCACGGCGCGCCGTTCTCCACTTCGACCTGCGGCGCTCCAATTTCCGGTCGGAGCTCGTGGCGAGCTCTGCTGGTGGCTAGGAGCGAATGGAGGACTGAGGAGGCCAGTGGCCGAGACCGACTGAGGACTGAGGACTGAGGACTGAGGACTCCAAATGGATTTCACTCCGAACGAGACGCAGAGCATGGTTCAGGCGACGGCGCGCGACTTCGCCACGCGCGTCATCCAGCCGGCGGCCGCCGCGATCGATCGCGAGGAGCGCATTCCGCCCGAGATCCTGAAGGGGCTCGCCGAGCTCGGTCTCATGGCCGTCAACGTCCCCGAGGAGCTCGGAGGCGCCGGGGCCGGTCCGGTCGCGTATGCGCTCGCGATGCAAGAGGTCGCGCGGGCATGCGCGTCGACCGCCGTGACGATGGCCGTCACGAACATGGTCGGCGAGGTGATCGCCACCTTCGGGACCGAGGAGCAGAAGAAGAAGTACAACCCGCGGCTCGCGAGCGGCGAGTACCTCGCGGGCTCCTTCGCGCTCTCCGAGCCCGAGGCCGGCAGCGATCCCGGCTCGATGCGCACGACGGCGCGGAAGGAAGGCTCCTACTGGGTCATCGACGGCCAGAAGCAGTGGATCACGAGCGGCGCGTTCGCGGGCGTCATGGTCGTCTGGGCGCGCACGGGCGACCGCGAGAAGCTGCCGGGCACGCGCGGCATCTCCTGCTTCCTCGTCGAGGCCGGCACGCCGGGCCTCAAGGTCGGCAAGGCCGAGCAGAAGATGGGCCTCCGCGGCTCCAACACGGTGAGCCTCACGTTCGAGAACTGCCGCGTCCCGGAGTCGGCGCTCCTCGGCGACCTGAACGGCGGCTTCAAGATCGCGATGATGGCGCTCGACGGCGGGCGCATCGGCATCAGCTGCCAGGCCATCGGCATCGCACGCGCGGCGCTCGAAGAGAGCATCGCCTACGCGAAGGACCGCAAGCAGTTCGACAAGCCCATCGCCGAGTTCCAGGCGACGCAGTGGAAGCTCGCCGACAGCCAGGTCGAGCTCGACGCCGCACACCTGCTCGCCATGCGCGCCGCCTGGCTGAAGGAGCAGAAGCGCCCGTTTTCGCGCGAGGCGTCGATGGCGAAGCTCTTCGCGACCGAGGCCGCGAACCGGATCTGCAACCGCGCCGTCCAGATCCACGGCGGCTACGGCTACATCCGCGAGTTCCCCGCCGAGCGCCACCTGCGCGACGTGCGCGTCACGACGATCTACGAGGGCACGAGCGAGGTGCAGCGGATCGTCATCGCGCGCAACGTGCTCGCCTGAGGGCGCTGCGCGCTGCGCGCAGGCTCCGGGCTCCAGGCTCCAGACTTGGCCTCTTCGCTGCGCGACCCCTCGACTCCTCTCCGGCACGGCGCAGCGCTCTCCCGAAGACCGGATCTGGAGACCGGAGATGCTTTCGGGAGACGGACTCTGGAGACTGGAGACCGCTCTCTGGAGCCTGGAGCCCGGAGCCTCTCTTCCCGCTGTCTCTCCCCCGCGACGCCGCCTGGTACATCGGCGATCCACCTCGTGACCCCCTCGCCACGCCTGTCCGCGCCCTTGGCCGTTCTGCGGGGCGTTGGTCCAGGCGCTGCTTACATCGCCCTTCATGGGGATACATGTTGGGTCCAAGAGGGTTTTCGTTCGTGGTCTCTTCGCCTCCGCGCTCGTCGCGGCGCTCTGCGTGAGCGGATGCGCGGCCGACGCACAACAACAGGACGAGGAAGACGTGGCGTCGACGGAGGACGCGCTCTTCGGTGGCTGCGACCCGGATCGCTTGATCAGGAACGCGCCGCCGGACAAACGTCCGATTCTCGAGCGGGCCGCGAAGTGGATCCGCAATCCGGTTCCGTACAGCAAGACCGCCTACAAGGACGGGCACCGGACGGACTGTTCGGGGTTCGTCTCGATGGCGTGGGGCCGTCCGGACTTCACCACGCACCAAGTGCCCCCACGCTCTCCTTCGTCGAGCATCGCGCGCGAAATCCCGTGGGACGAGCTCGAGGTCGGTGACGCCGTCGCTCGCGGACCGACGTTTTTCAGCTCCGACGGGCACATCATGCTGTACGCGGGCACCGACTACCTGGGCTTCGCGTGCTTCTGGGAGCAGACGACGCCGCACACGCGCGTCGCGAGCTTCCTCAAGACGTCCCTGACCGGGGAATACGTCGCGATCCGCAAGCGCTGACGCGACGACGGCGTTCGACGGCTGCGGCGCGCAGCCCCCGCCGCTCCGAGCGTTTCGCGGTCCGGCGGGGCAGAGCTTCGAAATTTCCAGCGCCTGCGATACTCCGCTGAAGCGAGGTCTCGCGCGGTCGTCTAAACTGGCTGCTAGGCTAGCCGACCGCGTAAAGCTCCACCGTAGAGACCTCGATGGCGTTCGACGCACTGCTGCGAAAACACTTCTGGATCGTCCCGCTGCCGCTCGTGGCGATCGCAGCGCTGCTCAACGCGCAGGCCATCTCGCAGCTCATCGGCAGCGGCATGGAGCTCGACCCGAAGGAGCTGGCTCGGCCGTCTCCGGGCTCCAACCGTGCGCCGACGCCCACCAGCGTGGAGCGTTCGGTGAGCGCCGACCCGATCCTCAAGCGCAACCCGTTCGATCACAAGACCGGGCCGCTCGTGACGGCGCCGAGCGCGTCGGACGACGACGACGACGGCTCGCCGGGCATCGACACCAGCGATCCCTGGAGCGCGCCGGCTTGCGACAACATCACCGTCACGGCGATCGCCGCGAGCGACGACGCGGACTGGTCGTTCGCGGCCGTGTACGGCTCCGACAAGAAGCCGCGTCTCGTCCGGCGCGGCGTGGAGATCGACAGCAAGAAGGTCCACTACGTCGGACGCGACCGTCTCTGGTTCTCGAGCGGGGACGGTCTCTGTCAGGCGAAGCTCTTCGACACGAAGAAGGACGACGCACCGGCGGCGGCACCGTCGCCCCCGCCCGAGCCCTCCGCGTCGCGCGCGGTCTCCCGGATCGGTGGAGCGAAGCCGCTCGATCCCGATCTGAAGAAGGGCATCCAGGCGGTCAGCCCGACCGAGTACAACATCGATCGCGGCGTCGTCGACAAGATCCTCGAGAACCAGGCCGAGCTCATGAGGCAGGCACGCATCGTCCCGGTGCAGGAGAACGGCCGCGTCGTCGGCGTTCGCCTCCTCGGCGTGAGGCAGGACGCGCTGCTCGGCGTGCTCGGGATGAAGAACGGCGACGTCCTCAAGACGATCAACGGCTTCGAGATGGGCAGCCCGGAGAAGGCGCTCGAGGCCTACGCCCGCCTGCGCACCGCCGACAAGCTGACGGTGCAGATCCAGCGGGACGGGAAGACGATCAACCTGGACTACAACATTCGCTAGCGGCTGCGGGGCTCGGCTCAGTCGTCAGTCGTCAGCTGCTTGGAGGCTCCAGGCTCCAGGCTCCGGGCTCCAGGGGGGCAGGCTGCCAGCATGGGGCTGGGCTGTTGCCGGCTTGCCTTCTGCGCCCGGCTTTCAGGGATCTCACAGGAAGCGCGGAAGGGCGGAAGGGGGAAGAAGGGTTTCTTCGGGCGACTCGCCGACAGCGTTTGGTTCGCGCTGCCGCGGCATCGCTCTTCCTGTGAACCCCTTTCTCGATCGACACGCCGACCGCGTTTCGTTGGCGCTGCACGGTCACCGCGGTCGTCGGGAGGCGAGGGCCTCGACCACAGCTTCCTTCTCGAGCTTCCGATCTACCTGTGAAATCCTGAGATCACGAAGACGCGTACCACTCCTGCAGCGAGCGGACCGTTTCGCCCGCTGCATGTTCCTCGAGGGCGGAGCAGGCGGCGCGGGCGAGGGCCGTCGTCGTGAAGCACGGGATCTTGCGGGCCAGCGCCGTCGTGCGGAGCGGGCGCGTGCGCGCGATCTCGGCGTCGCCGGCGGCGGTCACGACGGCGACGGTCACGTCGCCGCTACGGAGCGCGGCCTCCGCCTGCTCGAGCGTCATCGCGACACACGGCAAGCGGCAGGCGCCGAGCGACGCTGCGGTCCCGGCGTCGGCGGCGATCGACCAGCCGAGCGCGCGGAGGCGACGCGCGATCTCGAACGCGTCGGCGCGGTCGTTCGGGGAGACCACGAAGAGGACGACGCCGGGGCGGTCCGCGCTCGGGAGATCGATGTGGACGCCGATCCCTCGGAGTGCCTTGCCGTACGCGCGCGCGACCGTCTCGCCGACGCCCATCACTTCGCCGGTCGACCGCATCTCGGGGCCGAGGACCGTGTCCACACCGGGCAGCTTCTTGAACGGGAACACGCACTCCTTCGCCGCGACGTGACGCGTGAGCGGGCGATCGAAGACGCCGAGCTCGTCGAGCGTCTTTCCGAGCATCACCTTCGTCGCGATGCGCGCGAGCGGCACGCCCGTCGCCTTCGACACGAACGGGACGGTGCGGCTCGCGCGGGGGTTGACCTCGAGGACGTAGACGCGCGAGTCCTTGACCGCGAGCTGCGCGTTCATGAGACCGACGACCCCGAGCTCGAGCGCGATCGCACGGACGATGCGCTCGATCTCGAGGATGACGTCCGCGCGGAGCGAGAAGGGTGGGAGCACGGTCGCGGAGTCGCCCGAGTGGACTCCCGCGCGCTCCAGATGCTCCATGACGGCGCCGATGACGACGCGCGTGCCGTCCGCGACGCAGTCGACGTCGACCTCGATCGCGTCGTCGAGGAACCGGTCGACGAGGATGGTCGAGACGCCCGGCTCGAGGGACATCCGCGCGAGGTGCGCGTCGAGCTCTTCGGCGTTGCGCGCGATCTTCATCGCGCGGCCGCCGAGCACGTAGCTCGGTCGGACGAGCACCGGCCAACCGAGGCGCGCCGCCGCCGCGTGCACCTCCTCGCGCGTCTTCGCGACGGCGCTCTCGGGGCGGGCGAGCCCGAGCTTCTCGAGCAGGGCGTCGAAGCGGCCGCGGTCCTCCGCTCGATCGATCGCGTCGGCGCTCGTACCGAGGAGCGTGACGCCGTTCTGCGCCAGCGCCTTCGCGAGGCGAAGCGGCGTCTGTCCGCCGAGCTGCACGAGGACGCCGTACGGCTGCTCGTGCTGGCATATGGCGAGCACCGTCTCGAGGGTGATCGGCTCGAAGTACAGCCGGTCTGCGACGTCGTAGTCCGTCGAGACGGTCTCTGGGTTCGAGTTGATCATGATCGCCTCGAACCCGAGCTCGCGTGCCGCCGTGACCGCGTGCACGCAGCAGTAGTCGAACTCGATGCCTTGGCCGATGCGGTTCGGCCCCGCGCCGAGGACGATCACGCGGCGCTTCTCTCGGGGGAAGCTCGAGTCCCTGCGATGGCTCGCGTCCCGCGGAGGCGGCTGCGTCGGCGCGCGGCCCGGCGGCTCGTCGCTCGAGCCTTCCCACGTCGCGTAGAGGTACGGCGTCGTGCCGGGCATCTCGGCCGCGCAGGTGTCGACGCGCGAGAACGACGGCCGGATGCCCATCGCCTCGCGCAGCTTCCGGACGTCGTCCTCGTTCACCTCGACGAGCTCCGCGAGCCGCGCGTCCGAGAGCCCGAACCGCTTGTACGCGAGCAGTCGGCTCGCGTCCGTGAGCCCGCGCTTGGCGGCGCGTTCGATGGTGCGCTCGACGTCCACGATGCGGCGGAGCTGCGCGACGAACCAGCGATCGATCGACGTCGCCGCCGTGACCTCCTCTTCGGTCGCGCCTGCCCGCAGGGCGTCGACGACGTGAAGGAGCCGGCGGTCGCTCGGGCGCGCCGCGAGCTCGAGGGCGCGCTCCTTCTGGCCGGGGCCCGCAGCCCGCGCTCGGCCCGACGACAGCCCGCTGAGGCCCGTCTCGAGGCCGCGCGCGGCCTTCTGGACGGCCTCGACGAACGTCCGCCCGATGGCCATCGTCTCGCCGACGCTCTTCATCTGCGTCCCGAGGGCGTCGTCGGCGTCGGGGAACTTCTCGAAGGCGAAGCGCGGCCACTTCACGACGACGTAGTCGATCGCGGGCTCGAACGCCGCGCTCGTGCCGGTCAGATCGTTCACGAGCTCGTCGAGTCGATAGCCGACGGCGAGCTTCGTCGCGATCTTCGCGATCGGGTACCCGGTCGCCTTCGAAGCGAGCGCGCTCGATCGCGAGACGCGCGGGTTCATCTCGATGACGCGCACGGCGCCGTCGCTGGGCCGCACGGCGAACTGCACGTTCGCGCCACCCGTCTCGACGCCGATCTCGCTCATGACGGCGCGCGCGGCGTCGCGCAGGCGCTGGTACTCCTTGTCGGTGAGCGTCATCGCGGGCGCGACCGTGATCGAGTCGCCCGTGTGGATGCCGAGCGGATCGAGGTTCTCGATCGTGCAGACGACGATGAAGTTGTCGGCGCGGTCGCGGATGACCTCGAGCTCGAACTCCTTCCACCCGAGGAGGCTCTCCTCGACGAGCACCTCGTGCGTCGGCGACTCCGCGAGCGCGAGCGCCACCTTCGCGTCGAGCTCGGCCGGGCTCCGGACGATTCCGCCGCCGGTGCCGCCCAGCGTGAACGACGGGCGGAGGACGAGCGGCCAGCCGAGCTCCTGCGCCGCGCGGCGGGCCTCGTCGAGCGACCGCGCGACGGTCGCGCGAGGGCATTCGAGGCCGATCCTGTCCATCGCCTCCTTGAAGAGCTCGCGGTCCTCGGCCTTGCGGATCGACTCCGGCCGGGCACCGAGCAGCTCGACGCCGAGACGCGCGAGCGTTCCGTCTTCGTCGAGCGCGAGCGCGAGGTTGAGCGCGGTCTGTCCGCCGAGCGTGGGCAGGATCGCGTCCGGCCGCTCCTTCTCGACGATCGCGCGCACCGCGCGAGGGTCGAGCGGCTCGACGTACGTGCGATCCGCGAGCTCGGGATCGGTCATGATCGTCGCCGGGTTCGAGTTGACGAGCACGACCTCGTACCCCTCGGACTTGAGCGCGCGGATCGCCTGGGTGCCGGAGTAGTCGAACTCGCAGCCCTGGCCGATGACGATCGGGCCTGCGCCGAGGACGAGGATGCGGTGGAGATCAGATCGCCGAGGCATCGCGCGCTCGCTCCGCTCCGTCTTCCGGGATGCCCATGCGCTCGGGCAGCCCCAGCGCGAGGTTCAGGTTCCTGAGCGCCTGCGTCGCCGCGCCTCCGAGGAGGTTGTCGATCGTGGCGACGACCACCGCGTGGCGTCCGTCGTTCGAGACCTCGAGCCCGCCGATGACGACGTGGTGCTTGCCCGCGATGTCGCGCACGAGCGGCGGCTCGGTGGAGAGCCGGACGAGGGGCTCGTCGCCGTAGGCGTCGCGGTAGAGCGCCTCGAGCGCGCTCTTGCTCGTCGGCGCGGAGAATGCGACCGACACCGTGACCGTGATCCCGCGGAAGAACGGGGCGACGTGCGGCGAGAAGAAGATGCGATGTCCGAGCTGCCGCTCGACCTCGCGCTCGTGGACGTGACCGACGAGCGAGTACGGCAGGAGGTTGTCGCGGAGGACTTCGGGGTCGTTCTTCGGTGACGGCGTCGTCCCCGCGCCGCTGTAGCCGCTCACGCCGAAGACCGATGCAGGACCCGAAAGGAGGGGTACGAGCGGGGCGAGGGCGAGCTGCATCGCCGTCGCGTAGCACCCGGGGTTGGCGATGCGCCGAGCGCCCCGGATGCGATCGCGAACGCGCTCGGGCTGCCCGTAGACCCAGGCGTCGTCGAAGCGGTGATCGGCGGACAGGTCGACGATGACGGCGTCGGGGCGCGCGCGGTCGATGGCTTCGACGTACGCGCCCGACTTGCCGTTGGGCAGCGCGAGCACGTAGGCGTCGAGCTTCGCGCTCGCCACGGCCTCGGGCGACGCACCGTCGCGCTGCGACGTCGAGAGCTCGAGCGCGAGGCCTTCGTGACGGCCGACGAGATCGACGAGCTCCCGCCCGACATAGCCGCGGGCGCCGACGATGCCGAGCGAGGCCTTCTTCATCGCGAGGTGCAGGCCGATCTAGCCGATCGGTGCGCCCGCGACCAGCGGAGTCGCCGGTCGCGGCTACTGCCCCATCCGCCGACGCACCGCCTCGGGCAGGACTCGGCTCTCGACCCAGCTCCACGAGCTCCTCCGGGCTCAGCATCGCGCGCATTCGGTCGGGGGCGAGCCCGGCTTCCTCCTCCACGATGTGGGCCGCCATGGCCTTCGAGGCTTCGTGCGCGAGCTGCGCGATCTCGTGCGCGCTCGGGTGCGGCGCGGTCGCGCTCGCGACCATCCGTTCGCAGAGGGCATGAAGCTCACGGTGCGCGCGATCGCACGCCTCGAGGAACGCAGCGTCGGCCGACCGCAGGCGGCCGCATCGCCGGAGGACCGGGAACAGCACCTCGGTCTCGACCGCGTGATGGGCGAACAGGGAGCAGCCGGCGGTCAACGCCTGTTGGACGAGGACGTCGAGGGGCGCATCCACCGCGGAGGCGGCGGCTCGGAGCGAGCCCGCGAGGGCATGGTGCACCTCGACCAGGCCGCGGTGGTGGGTCGACGGGCGCTTCGCTTCGTCGATCGGGGCGTCGAGCTCACGGTGCCTCCAGGACGACCGCGCGGGCCGGAACGGATCCGGCCCGCGCTTCTGGATGGGAGACCGGCCGAGCACGTCGAAGGCGCATCACGCGCGCTCGGCGTGCGGTGCACCCGAGACGCTCACTTCTCGGTGTAGCGGTAGATCGCTTCCGACGACGCACCCCAGGGCAGCCGCAGGGTGAGGGTCTTCTTCCCGCCGGCTGCGGGTCCGGTGCTGTACGACGTTTCGGTAGGAGGCGAGTTCACGCTGCATGCCCGCGGCGTGAAGGTGAGACGGCCGTCCTTGGCTTCGACGTCGACGTCCCAACGGCGCACGCTCACTCTCGCGGCGCCGGGGCGGCGGAACTGATCGAGGAACTCGAACGTCGCCGTGGTGCCGGACGTGGCGGTCACCTTGAGACCGCCACGATGCTCGCGGGCCTCGTATCCGCCGCCCGAACGGCAGACCGTCGGGTTGCCGAGCACGGTGACGGCCGTGAGCTCGTAGGTCGTCGTCGTCAGGGCGCCCGCGCGTCCGAGGCGAGTCGGGCTGGTTGCGCACGTGGTCGTGACGAAATCGCCCATCTCCACGGTCTGACATGCCGGACCGGCGTCGAATCCTCCGTCGGGATCGGTGAGGCCGCCGTCCTCGTCGTCCTCGGGAGGCGGGTCCGCGCCGCCGTCCGAGGTGACGAGCTCCCCTTCTTCTTCGTCGTCGGCGTCGAGTCGTCGTCACCGCCGCACGCAGCGACGACGAGCGCGACACCTGCCGTGGTCAGGGTGAGCGCGAAGAGAGAAGATCGGATGCGGCGCTTGGTCATGAGCTCGAGCGTATCTGCATCGAGCCGGCGTCGCGTCACCGAAGTGCAGGGACGGAGCCAGGTCACGCCGGTGACCATGGCAGCGTGATCAGACGGCCTTCGGGGCGGGGGGCTCGGAAGCGGCGAGGGCGGAGGAGGCCTTTCCCTCGTAGTGGCGCTCACTTGCGTCTGCGACGAGTGCGGGGCATGAAGCGTGGGCGGTATCGAGAGCGCGTTCCACCGAGCGCTGGATCTCGCCAAAGTCGGTCCACCGCGCGAAGACACGCTCGTACGTCGTCGTCGAAGCGGTGATCGGCCGACAGATGGACGATGACGGCGTCGGCGATGGCGACGCCGGTCCCTCCGGTAGGTTCCGCCCGAAAACGACGGCGCGGGCCCGAAGAGGACCCGCGCCATTGACCAAGGACCGGGGGCGCGAACGCGCTCACTCCTGCAGGGCAAAGCGGTAGAGCGCTTGCGAGGTCGCGCCCCAAGGCAGCCGCAGCGTGAGCACCTTCCTGCCGTTCTCGGTCGATACGAAGAAGAGCGCCTCGGACGGAGGCGGGGTCAAGCTGCACTCGAGCGGCTCGAACTTGAGCCTGTTTCCCGTCGCCGTGACATCCACGTCGTAACGCCGCGTGGTCAGCCTCAGAGACGTGCTGTCACGCCGGAACTCATCGATGAGCTCGAACTTCGCCGTGGTGCTGGACGTCGCGGTGATCCGTAGAGCGCCGCGGTGCTCGCGCGGCTCGAATCCGCCGCCCGGCCCGCACGCATCAGGGGTGCCGAGCACGATGACCTGCCTCAGCACCCACCTCGAGTTCGAAAAGGCCTCCGGGAGCCCGATGCGAATCGGCGTGGAGACGCACTCGCTGTTGGTGAACTCGCCTGGGCTCAGGTTTTCGCATGCGGGACCGGCGTCGAGAACGGAGACGCCGCCATCCTCCTCCTCGGCAGGCGGATCGACGCCGCCGTCCGAGGTGATGAGCTCTCCTTCTTCCTCACCGCCGGAGTCGGCCTGTGGCTCGGCGTTTCCGCCGGCATCGTCCGAGGGCGGTGTCGCGCCGTCCGGGGCGGCTGCAGGTGGATTGGTCGTTTCGTCATCGCCGCACGCGGCGGCGAGGAGCGTCACGCTGGCGGTGGTGAAAGTCAACGCAAGGATGGAAGTACGCACGTGGCGTTTCGTCATACGCTTCAGACTACACAACCGAGAGTTGCGCGATGTCGCCCGAATGCAGGCCGGTAGAGCCTCGACTGGGTGACGTAGTTGCTCGGTGACCCGCGACTAGACCGCTTTGGAGACCGGCGCCTTCGGGACTTCCGACGGAGGAGGCGGCGCGGTTTCCCTCGTAGAAACGGCCTCCTGCACTTGCGAGGAGGGTGCGTCGTGGAGCGTGGCGGGCATCGAGAGCGCGCGTTCGACGGAGCGCTGGATCTCGGAGAAGTCGCGCATACCGCACCAGAAAACCCACCACTTGTCGCTCTTGTAGAGGCCGTCGGCTTTCTGCGCGTACCAGCCGTTGACGGGGTTGTTCGCGCGGGAGCGCCAGAAGAGCTTCGGGTTCTCGCGGCGCAGCCGCTGCCAGATCGATCCGCCGATGCCTTCGCCTTGCGCCTCGGTCGTCACCGCGAACTTGTCGAGGTACGGGACCCCGTGCTCCATCGTGAGGATCGCCGTCGCGCGGTACGACTCGGCGAGGAACACCTGATACGGCCGCTTCTCCTCGAAGTAGCGCTCGTCGAGGCGCCGCCCGAAGACCTCTTCGAGCAGCGCACGCAGACGCGCGAGATCGATCGTGCTCCAGTCGTGGTGGAGGACGACCTTCTCGCCACGGCGAACGAGCGTGCCTTCACCTCGGTGCGTGAAGAGCTCCTTGGCGAGGTGCTCAGGCGAGGTGATCGAGACCGAGGACGTCGGCGGCAGCTCCGCGAGGAGTGCGTTGATCTCGATGAGCTTGCGCCGCGACTCTGGGCTGAGCGCCGGGTCGTTGACGAGGACCTCGTAGTCCTCCGCGAGGTTCACCGCGGAACGGACGATGCCGGAGCCGTCGATGAGCCCGCCCGTCTCGTTGAGGAACACCACCTTGTGAGGCAGTAGAGCGCGCGCGATGGCGCGGGCGACGGCGTCGGCGTGGATGACGAGGATCTGCCCCTTCGCTGTCTCGCCGAGCGGTGCCACGACGGGGAGCGCGCCGGCGCGCGCGGTCTGGGCAATCGCCGCCTCGCGGACCTTCGTGACTTCGCCGATGAGGCCGAGATCCGGCGAGTCCACCTTCTTCGCCTCGAGGACGCCCGAGGTGAACGGGCGCGCGCGCGTCTCGAGCCGCTCGAGGGCTTCGACGAGGCGCAGGTTCGTCTCGTGGAGCACCCTGCGCGCGATCTCGAGCGCAGCCGGCGTCATCTTGCGCAGGCCCTTCACGACGGGCGCGTCCACGCCCGCCTCCGCAAGCGCGCGATCGAGCTGGACGTTTCCCCCGTGCACGACGATGGGTACGAGCCCGACACGCTGGAGAAATGACAGCGACGAGGCGAGCTCGTCGAGGCTCCGGTCGATGATCGCGCCGCTCACCTTCACGACGGCGAACTTCGGCGCGTCGACGCTCGCGTAGTGACGCAGATACTGCTCGACCTCCTTGCGGCTGCCGATGTTCGTGAGGAGCCGGACGATGACGTCCTGCGTCTCCTTCCCCTTGTTGGTCATTGCGTCCCGCTCTTCTCGTGCTCGGACACGAGCCGCTTCATCACTGCCTTCTGGACGTGGAGGCGATTTTCGGCCTCTTCGATGACGAGCGAGCGCGGACCGCTCACGACCTCGTCGGTCGCCTTCACGTTCCGCCGGAGCGGCAGGCAGTGGCTGAACCAAGCATCGTCGGTAAGCCGCATCTTGTCGGCGTCGACGATGAAATGCTTGTACCGATCCCGGATGAGCTTCTCCTCCTCCCAGCGGCCGAAGTACGGGAGCGCGCCCCAGCTCTTCGCGTACACGACGTGCGCGCCGCGATAGGCCGACTCGATGTCGTGCGTCACCGTCACGCGGTCGCCGGCGGCGTCCATGTAGCGACGATCGAGGACGTACTCCGGCGTGGGGCAGAGGAGCGTGACGTCGAAGCCGAACTTCGCCGCGATGATCAGCGCCGAGTTCGCGACCGCCGTGTTGAGCGGGCGAGGGTGGTACGTCCACGTCAAAAGGAACTTCTTGCCGTCCGTCGTGCCGAGGCGCTCCTTGAGCGTCAGCATCAGCGCCAGCTCCTGGCACGGGTGCGTGATCGTCTCCATGTTGATCACGGGCACCGTCGCGTACCGGGCGAACTGGCGGATGACGAGGTCCTCGCGGTCCTCCTCCCATCGCTGGAACTTCGGGAAGGCGCGCACGCAGATGAGGTCGCAGTAGCGCGACAGGACGCGGGCCACCTCCTCGACGTGCTCCTCCGCATCGCCGTCCATGACGACGCCGTCGCGGTACTCGATCGGCCACGCGCCCTTGCCGGGCTCGAGGACGACGGCGTGGCCGCCCATCTCGTAGACGCCGATCTCGAACGACGACCGCGTGCGGAGCGACGGATTGAAGAAGACGAGCGCGACGCTCTTGCCCGCGAGGTCCGTTCGCCTCCCGTTCTTGCGCGTGGCCTTCAGCTCGGCGGCATCGGCGAGGATCGCCTCGAGCTCCGGGCGTGACCAGTCGAGGGTGGAGAGGAAGTGACGGACGCCCATGGACAATGCGTACCCAGATAACGCGTTCACGCTGTGACGCAACAGCGAAACTCACGCTGTTGTGCTCCCGTGCCGCCGCGCAGCGTCCTCGGGCCGGGGGTTAGCGCGACTGTTCTTCGAGTGCGCAATTCGGAAAGGGAGGCGGCGCGGTCCTTCGTACGCGCGTTCGGGAACGGGAACGGGAGTACGTCGGCGCCGTCCTCGCGGTCTCGTCCAGGCGCGGCTCTCCTGCTGAGGACTGAGGACTGAGCACTGAGGCCCGAGGCCTGAGGCCCGAGGCCTCCCTCACTCGAACACCGACGCCGTCACCCGCGGGCGGCGCGGGACGGCGACGCCGATGCGCTCGAGATGCGCTGCGACGGCGAGGACCGTCGCCTCGTCCCAAGCATCGCCGACGAGCTGGAGGCCGACCGGCAGGCCGATCGCGTCGCAGCCGACCGGGGCGGAGAGGGCAGGGAGGCCGGTGAGGTTGGCGAGGAACGTGAAGCGACAGAGACCGTCGAGCACCTTCGTGTCGACGAAGCCCGTGCGCATCTCGAGGTCGGTCACCTTGGGTGCGGTGATGGCCGTCGAGGGCAGCGCGAGCAGATCGATCGTGCCGAAGGCGCGCGCGAGCTCGCGACGGAGGCCGGTGCGGAGGCGGCAGGTCTCGAGGTATTCGACGCCGCCGACGGCCTCGAGCGCCACGAACGAGACCTGGAGGTCGTCGCTCATCTCGTCGGCGTGCGCGAGCCACTCGTCGCGGAGCGAGGCTCGGGCCTCGACGCCGATGACGACGTACCCGATCGACGGCGCGTAGCGCGCGAGCTCGAGCCGGATCGGGACGAGCACCGCGCCCTCTTTCTCGAGGGCGTGGAGCGCCGCGCGCCCGGCACGCTGGACGGGCTCGGAGGCGTCCTCCCATTCGGACTCGGGGACGCCGATCACGACGCCGCGGACGCCGCGCGAGAGCGCGGCGACGAAGGAGCCCGCCTCGCGCCTCGGTGCGGCGAACGTCTGCGGATCCTTCGGATCGTGGCCGCTCATCACCTCGAGGGTGTGGGCGAGGTCGACGGTCGAGCACGCGATCGGGCCGAGGTGCGAGACGGAGCCCGTGGACGCATCGCCCGAGCGGCTGATCCGGCCCCACGTCGGCTTGATCCCGAAGACTCCGTCGAGCGCGGCGGGGATGCGGATCGATCCGCCACCGTCGGCGCCCAGCGCGAACGGGACGAGGCCGGTCGCGACCGCGACGCCGGACCCCGTCGAGGAGCCGCCGGCGAGGTGCTCGGTGACGTGCGGGTTGCGCGGCATCGAGCGCTTCGGGTTCGCGCCGGTCGGCGTCATCCCGTACTCCGTCATCGGAGTCGTCCCGATCGTCACGGCTCCCGTCGCGCGCATGCGCGCGACGCACGTGGCGTCCTCGGGGCGAGGCGATGGATCGGCGAACGCCGTCCCCGAGCGCCGCGCGAGGCCGCGCACGTCGGTCTGCTCCTTGACGGCCCACGGGATGCCCTCGAACAGGCGCGGGTTCCCTTCGCGCCACCGCCGCTCCGACTCGGCGGCCTCCTGCATCGCGATCTCTTCCGCGTACTCGCAGATGGGGCCGACGCTCGGCTCGAGCGCGGCGAGCCTCCGGGCCTCGTCGATCGCGCGGCGGACGACCTCCCGTGGCGAGACGCGCCCCGTGCGGTAGGCCGCCGCGAGCGCGGTCATGCTCGGGGCCCAGCCCTGTCCGTTCGGGATCGGCAGCCTCTCGGACGGAAACGAACGAGGGGGACGACCGGGATGCGCGTTCGTGTCGAGCGGAAGGTCTCCGCGGAGCTCGGCCGGGATGCGCGCGAGCTCGTCGAGGCGGAGATCCGCGCGGAGGACGCGCTGCACGGCGAGCGCGCCGACGCGCGTTCGCGCGAATCGTGCGAGGTTGCGGAGCGCGGCGCCGCTCAGGCGCGGGGGGCGAGGTGCAGCGACCATGCGCGGTTCGTAACATGGTCTCGACCGGGATCACACGGCCCAGGCTCGCGCCGTCGAGGTCGATTCGGTCCGGCGGCCATTGCCAGGAGCGTTCGCAAATGGCACTTGGAAGATCGATGTCCACGGCCACGACGGAAGGCATCAAGGTCAGCGTCCGCGCCTTTTACGTGCCCGAGCAGTCCTCGCCGCGTGCGCGCCGCTACGTGTTCGCGTACACGGTCAGGATCGCCAACGAGGGCGACGCCCCCGCGCAGCTCCGCAGCCGGCATTGGATCATCACGGACGGCGAAGGGCGCGTCGAAGAGGTCAAAGGACCCGGCGTCGTGGGCCAGCAGCCGTACCTCAACCCGGGCGACCAGTTCGAGTACACGAGCGGGTGCGTCCTCACCACGCCGCGCGGAGAGATGCGCGGTACCTATCAGATGTACCGCCCCGACGGCCGCCAGTTCGACGCCACCATCGCGCCGTTTTCGCTGAGCCTGCCCTTCTCGCTCAACTGACGATCCGGCAGGGACGCCGACCGCCGTCGAGCTCCGACGACGGAGAGAGAACATGGACGAGACCCAGTACCAGCACCTCGCCGACGACACCTTCCGCAAGATCGAGTCGATGCTCGAGGACGTCGACGCGGACGAGGTCGACGTCGAGCGCGCCGGCGACGTCCTGACGCTCACGTTTCGCGACGGCCACAAGGCCATCGTGAACACGCAGCGACCCACGCGTCAGATCTGGCTCGCCGCCGACGCCCGCGCTTGGCACTTCGACTGGGATCCGTCGAGCTCGCGGTGGATGGACGACAAGGGCCAGGGCATCGAGCTTTTCGCGCGCGTGGCGGCGATCGTGAAGGACCACACGGGCCTCGACGTCACGCCGCGCCACTGATCTCCCCATCTCCCTGTCACGCTTGGACAGCCACCCCGATCGCGCCGCGAAGGTCGGCGTACAGATCGCTGACGGCGAACTTGTAGAGCTCGCCGATCCGGTCCCGCACCGGCATGTCCGTCGGCGTGGTGTCGGCTTCGATGCTCAGGCGGGCGGGCTCGACGTCGCCGCAGAGCAGGAGGCCTGCGCGCATGCTCGAGAGGTCGGCGCAGATGGACCACTTCTTCACGTCGAGCGGCGCGCCCTCGGACGTCGCCTGCTGGACGATGTTCCGCATGCCGTCGCGCTCCTCCGGGGTGAGGACCGCGGCGAAGCTCGCGTCGAGCGCGGCCATGTTCGGCTCCTTCGAGATCTCGTTGCGGCTCACGCGGACGGCGGTGCCGAGCAGTGACGTGAGGTCGGGGACCGACGGGAAGAACGCGCGCGCCGAGAGCTCCGGACGCTGCTCGGCGAGGCTCTTGCCCGCCAGGTACACGAGCGACCGCGACTGCGCTTCGACCTCCGGGACGCAGACGAGGATCGATCCGAACGGCGCGAGCGCCGGGGAGAAAGGCCGGTTCGACTTGGGATCCCCGAGCAAGAGCTCCGGGGTCTGCATGTTGAGGATCTCGGCTCCGTTCGAGAACGTGAGGCGGATCGCGTCGTGCAGCCGCGAGTGCGTCGGCGTGAACGGTCGGCCGACGCGCTGCTCGGGACGGAGCTGACTGAAACGCAGCCGAGCGACCGCCGGCGTCATGAGGGCGAAGAGGCTCGTGAGCGCCGGCTCGAGGTCCGCGTGGAAGATGTGCGAGCGCCAGGCCATCTCCACGATCTGCCCAGGCACGCGATCGAGCGGCATCGGCGCGTAGTCTTCGTGGAACCGCCGTTGCTCGGCGGTCGGCTCGCGCATGCGCGCCAGCACGTTGACGACGCACCACGCCTTGTCGAACGCGTGCTGGCGGAGGAAGAGCTCGTAGAGCTCCGCGTAGAGCTCCGGGTCGTGCGGGTCGCGCTCGATCGCTTCGCGCAGCCTCGCGACGGCGTTGTCGAGATTGTCCGTGACGACGAGGAGCTCGACGACGATCTTGCGGACCTCCGCGTTGTCCGGACGCAGCCGCGCAGCCGCGTCGAGGGCGTCGTACGCACGCGAGGCGTCGCCGAGGCGATCCCGGTAGATGAGCCCGAGCTGGTGGAAGAGGAGGAACTGGAGCTGAGGCTCGTCGTCGTCCTTCACTCGGGCGATCATCTTTCGGTACGAGCGCTCGAGCCGCTCCCAGTCCTTGTCTTCCGTGAGCGCGCGGACGAGCTCCTCGAAGACGTCGAGCCGCTTCTTGTCGAGGTCGAGGATCCGATCGTAGACCTCCGCCGCGCGTCCCCGATCGCCGACCTTGTCGCGAAGGACGTCCGCGAGCGCCGCCAGCGTCTTGATCTTGTCCTCGGGCTTCTCCTGGACTTGGGCGATCGCCTCGAGGACCCCGGTGAGGTCGTCCCATCGTCCGAGCTCGCCGTAGAGCCACATCAAGGTCTGCAGCAGCCACGGATCCATCGGCTTGATGGCGCGCGCCTCCTCGAACACGCTCGCCGCCTTCTCGAGCTCCTCCGCGCGCCGCGCCCAGATCTCTCCCGCATCGAGGAGCAGCCCGAAGCGCTCGTCGATCGAGGCGGCGCTGCGCGCCATGTCGACCTTGAGCTTGCACGCGCGCGGGAAATCGCCTTGCGCGAGGTAGACCTCGGCGAGCTCCTTCATGAGCTCGCGGTTCGATGGATCGAGGCTCCGAGCACGCTCGTACGTGAGCGCCGCGTTGTCGAGGTCGTTCGCGTCGCGCAGGAGGGCCGCCAAACGCGCGATCATGTCCGGCGCGAGCGCGTCGGCCGTCTCGGCGATGCGTGTGAGGTGCTCGCGCGCGCGCTCGATCGACGACGGCGCCTGCGCGCAGACCGCGATGAGATCCGCCTGCGCGCCGGGATCGGTGGGACGCGCATCGAGGGCCGCGATGGCCGACGTCACCGCGCGATCCGCGTCGCCCAGCGCGGCCGCGATGCGCGTCGCGAGCCGCAGGCGCACGAAGAGCGCCTCGCCGTCGCGATCCCGGATGGCGGCGTTGACGAGCAGCTCGCAGAGCGGGGCGGCCTCCACCCAGCGCTCCTCGGCCGTGTACACGTCGAGCATGTGGATGGCCGCCTCCTCGTTCGACGAGTCGGCACGGATCGCGGCCTCGAAGCATTTGCGCGCCGCCTCCTCGTCGCCGGAGCGGAGGTGCACGTTCGCGAGCTCCACGAGGACGGCCGCGCGCTGTCGCGGGACGTCCGTGTGCTTCTTGCGTTGCTCGAGGCACTCGATGACGCGCTCCTCGTCGCCTTCCGCCTCTGCGATGCGCTGGAGCGCCTCCCAGCCGGCCGCGTTCGTCGGGTCGATCTCGACGGCGCGCTCGTACTGGCGCTTCGCCGCGGCCGGGTCGCGCTCGGGCGCGTTCAGGAGGTCGCCGAGCTTCACGAGCTCCTGCGACGCGGCGCGCTTGGTCGGAGCGAGCTCGGCGAGCTCCGCCTTGTACGTCGCGACGTTCGACCAGTCGCCGAGCTTCTCGTAGAGGCGCGCGAGGTCGCCGAGCGCGCGCTTGTGCTTCGGATCGACGTCGAGCAGGCGCTGGTAGACGTCGACCGCGCCCGCGAGGTCGCCCATCTTCGACTCGTGGACCTCGGCGGCGAGCTCGTAGAGCTCCACCTTCGCCTTCTTGTCGAAGGTGTGCTCCGCGCGGATGCCGAGGATGCGCGCGAGCTTCGGCCAGTCGCGGAGCGCGTGGTAGCAGCGCTCGAGCATCTTGAGGGCCTGCGGGTGCGCGGGCTCGATCTCGAGGACGCGCTCGAGCAGCTCGGCGGCGAGCTCCCGCTTGAGGAACTTGGTCTCTTGCAGCTCGGCGAGCTCGAGGAGCGCGTCGATGCGCTCCGCCTCCGTCGGCGCCACCTCGGCGAGCCTCTCGAGCGCCCACTGGACCTGAGCGTGCTGCTCCTTCTCCTTGCCGATGCGTTTGACGCCTTGGAGCGCGACGAGCGACGTCGGGTCGAGCTCGAGCGCGAGCTGGTAGTGCTTCAGGGCGTCGGGCGTCCCGGCGTACGCGCTCGCGAGCGCGATGTGGAGCGCCACCTTCTCCTCTCGCCGGATCGTGCGCTCGAGAGCGCGGAGCAGGTGCTCGCGCTGCGTCTTCGTGTCCCCGTTCATCGCCGCGATCTGCGCGGCGCGTTTCAGGACGAGGGGATGAACCTTGTCGTGGCGCTCGATCTCGGAGACGAGCGGCGAGACCTCCCTGCCGCGATTGAGCACGCGCTCGTACCAGTAGACGAGGTGGCTCAGGTACGTCACGCGCTTGTCGTCCGGCGCGCCGGGCAAGAGCCGCTTCTTCACGCGATCGGCGAGCTCGCCGATGCGCCCGAGCTCCTTGCCGAGACGGTCGACGGCCGCGACCACGTCCTCGTTGGCGGGCGCGACCTCGAAGGCGTCGACCAACGTCTGGAACGCCTCGTTCTTGTCCTCGAGACCGGTCTCGTAGACGCTCGCGATCTTGAGGAGCAGCGCGGCCTTCTTGTTCGGAGACTCCGTCTGGGCGAGGCGCTGCCGATAGAGCGCGACGAGCGGCCCGTACTTCCGCTCGGCGAGCAGCGCGGCCTCCTCCGCGTCGGGCTTCTCGAGCGCCGGCGGAGGCTGCGCCTTGGGAGGCTCGAACGCCGGCGCGGCGGCGACCGCCTCGCGGTCCTCGACGATCTCCTCGGGGACGATCTCCTCGAACTCCGCGTCGTCGAGCTCTTCGCTGCTCGCATCCGTCGAGGCCGCAGCCGTCGGGGACGCGCCGATCGTCGTCGCCTCCTCGCGCGCGCTTCCTTGCGATCCGCCCGTGCTCGAGGCAACGGAGATGGGGATGTCCACCGAGATCGAGCCGTCCGACGTCGGGACGCTCTCTGCCGACGCGCCCGCGTGCGGATCGGCGGGCGGTGAGGGCGCGGGCTCGATCTCGTGCGACGACGATGCGCCGCCGGCGGGAGGCTCGATGCGCGTCGTCGCTCCGGTGAACGTCGCGGCCTCCGCCCATCCGCCTTGGGGCTTCCACGGCTCGGGCGAGCGTGCCGTCAACGCCTGCGTCAGATCGACGGTGTCCGACGGCATCTCGAGCGCGAAGCGGGGCAGCTCGCTCTCCGGCGGTGCGAGCTCGCTCTCCTGGCCGAGCGCATCGGGGCGGATGCGAGCGTGACCGGTGGGCGCGGTGTCGAGGTCCGCGGGAGGCGTCTCGCCGAGCCGCGGCAGCTCGGCGGGGTCCCACGTCGAGCGCCTCGCCATCGACGGGATCGGCATGTCGAACTCCGCCGTGGTCTCGCCGCGGATCTCGGTGGGGCGCGGCTCCCTGGGGAAAGCGTCGAGCTCGGTGGCGGGAGGTCCTTCGTCGGTGATCGCGTGCTGGCGATCCGACGCGAGCGACGCCGTCGGCCGCCGGTCGGGCGATGCATGCGTGACGCTCGCCGGCTCACGATCCGTCGCGAGCAGGCCGGGCGTCGCGATCGTCGCCGCGGTGTGCTCGCTGTCGCGTGGCCGCCGCCACGACCACGGGCGTGCGTTCTCGTCCTCGTGCGCGCGCTCCTCGAGCGGCTCGTCGTCGAGCGCGAAAGCGGGGAGCGCGTCGTCGGGTCGAGGCTCCGGCGGAGGCGCCTCGTCGATCTCTTCGGGCAGCCGGGTCTGGGTGTCACCGTCTTCGAGCGATCGCGTCGGCTCGCTCGGCCACGGCGGCCGGGCCGTCGCCAGTTGCGACGGCGAGACCGAGAAGCTCGGCGTGATCTCGGCGACGGACACGGGCGCGTCCTCGATGGGGGCGACGTCGTTCGGCGCAGGGGCGCCCGCGTCGGTCATCGTCTGCTGGAACGGACGCACGAAGTGCGGCGTGACCTCCGCGATCGACGGGGGATCGGGCTCCGCGTAGGACGGCTCTCGGTACTCGGTGAGCTCGCCCATCATCGCGCGGAGCGCTTCGGCGACGTCGTCTCCCGGGATCGTGTGCTTCGTCTCGCGCAGGTGCTCGGGCACACGCACGGGGCGCTCGACCTCGGCGCTCGGGATCGTGTGCTTCGTCTCGCGCAGATGCTCGGGCGGCGCGTGAACGGATCGCTCGTCGAAGGCCTCGTTCGACATGGCGACGCCGGCCTCGGTTCGAAGCTCCTCTTCGTCGTCGTCCTCGACGTCCTCGATGTCGGCCGGATCGACGAGATCGTCATCCATGTCCTCGACGAGGATCGGCACCGACTCCGGCATCGCGTCGAGCTCGCTCGTCGTGAACGGGCGCGCCGGCGTCTCCATGCGTGTGACCGACGTGTAGGAGACGTCCGCGAGGCCCTCCTCTCGTAGGGCGTCGAGGTCGACCTCTTGCGTCGACTCCTCCACTACGCGCGGCGCTCCTGGCTCTCGCCCCCGCGGCTTCCAGGCGTCGTCGGTCATTTGCGCCCCACGGAAGTGTACAGAATCGACGTCTCGAAGCGCTCGAAACCGGCGGACGGCCCGAGCGATGCGGATGAGATTTTCGCTATTTAGGCTGAGCTGGGTGGAACCCTTACGTTAAGGTTAGACTTGATCTTGACCGGCCGTACGGCCCCCACTAAGTACTTTTCGGCTTCCAACTCTCACGCGTACGTGAGAGTGAGGCTTCCGCCAAGGGCAGCACCCACATGAGCACCGTCCGCCTCCCTGTCCTCAATGAAGTCGCGAAGGACGCCGCCGCGAACGGCAGCGCTTCTTCTGCGACGCACGAGGAGGCGCTCATGCAGGTGGGCGATCTCGCTCGGGAGGCCGGCAAGACCGTCCGAGCCATCCACCTCTACGAGCAGATGGAGCTGCTCAAGCCGGCCGCTCGGTCGAAAGGGCGCTACCGGCTCTACGGTCCGGAGGCGCTCGTCCGCATCCGCTGGATCAACAAGCTCCAGGACCTCGGGTTCAGCCTCACGGACATCAAGGCGATCGTCAAAGACTTCGAGGCCGAGGGACGCGGTCATTCGGCGCCTTCGGCGATGGCGAAGATCCGCGACGTCTACAAACGAAAGCTCGACGACACGCGGGCGCAGATCGAGCGGCTGAGGATGCTCGAGCGCGAGATCCTCGCCAGCCTCGAGTACCTCGACACGTGCGAGTCCGCCTGCGAGCCGGACAAGGTCCTGGCGGAGTGCCCCTCCTGCAACCACCACGATCGCGGGCAGCAAGTGCCCGATCTCGTCGCCGGCTTCCGGGCCTGAGAGACGCGAGGCGCTAGGACGCGAACGAGAGACGCGAAGGAAGAAGAGAAGACGAAATGGCCATCAAGCTCCCCATCTTCATGGACTACCACTCGACGACGCCGGTCGACCCGCGCGTCCTCGAGGAGATGTTGCCGTACTTCACGGAGAAGTTCGGCAATGCGGCCAGCCGCAGCCATTCGTTCGGATGGACCGCCGAGGAGGCGGTCGATCGCGCCCGCGAGCGGATCGCCAAGCTGATCAACGCCTCGAGCGAGAAGGAGATCATCTTCACCTCCGGCGCGACCGAGTCGAACAACGTCGCGCTGAAGGGAGTCGCCGAGTTCTACAAGGAGAAGGGCGACCACATCATCACGTCCGTCATCGAGCACAAGGCCGTGCTCGACACGTGTAAGCGCCTCGAGAAGGACGGCTTCCGCGTCACGTATCTGCCCGTCGACAAGGAGGGGCTCGTCGATCCCGACGACGTCAGGAAGGCGATCACGGACAAGACGATCCTCGTCTCGATCATGCTCGCCAACAACGAGATCGGCACCGTCCAGCCGATCGCGGAGATCGGGAAGATCACGCGCGAGCGCGGCGTCCTCTTCCACTCGGACGCGGTCCAGGGCGTCGGCAAGGTCCCGTTCGACGTCCAGGCGATGAACGTCGACCTCGCGAGCATCACGGCCCACAAGATGTACGGCCCGAAGGGCGTCGGCGCGCTCTACGTCCGGCGCAGCAAGCCCCGCGTCCGCCTCGTCGCGCAGATGGACGGCGGCGGTCACGAGCGCGGCATGCGGTCGGGCACCCTCAACGTCCCGGGCATCGTCGGCTTCGGCAAGGCCGCGGAGATCATGGCCCAGGAGGGCAAGGAAGAGAGCGCGCGCATCCTCGCGCTACGCGAGCGCCTCCGCGAGAAGATCATGGGCTCGCTCGAGGAGGTCCACCTCAACGGCTCGCTCGTGCACCGGCTCCCGGGCAACCTCAACGTCTCGTTCAACTTCGTCGAGGGCGAGGCGATGATGATGGCGATCAAGGACGTCGCCGTCAGCTCCGGTTCGGCGTGCACGTCGGCGAGCCTCGAGCCGAGCTACGTTCTGCGCGCGCTCGGCGTCGGAGACGAGCTCGCGCACTCGAGCATCCGCTTCGGCCTCGGCCGCTACAACACGGAGGAGGAGGTCGACTACGTCGCCGACCTCGTCATCCAGAAGGTCAAGCACCTCCGCGACATGTCGCCCCTGTACGAGATGTACAAGGAGGGGATCGATCTCAAGAGCGTCCAGTGGGTCGCTCACTGACGCGGGACCAGCACCCAAAGGACACAACGCCATGGCGTACAGCGAGAAAGTCATCGACCACGCAGAGAACCCCCGCAACGTCGGCACCCTCGACAAGGACGATCCGAACGTCGGAACCGGCCTCGTCGGCGCTCCCGCCTGCGGCGACGTGATGCGCCTCCAGATCAAGGTCAACGACGACGGCATCATCGAGGACGCGAAGTTCAAGACGTTCGGTTGCGGCTCCGCCATCGCGTCGTCGTCGCTCGCCACCGAGTGGATCAAGGGCAAGAAGCTCGAGGAGGCCGAGGCGATCCGGAACGTCGACATCGTCAACGAGCTCAACCTCCCGCCCGTGAAGATCCACTGCTCCGTCCTCGCCGAGGACGCGATCAAGAGCGCCATCGCCGATTACCGCGCCAAGCAGGCGGCGCGTCAGGCGGCGAAGGCCAACGCGCAGTGAAGGAGCTCTTCCCGCAGCACCCATCGAGAGAGCCATGAACGAGCCCACCCAGAGCAGCACCACCACGACGCCGGCGACGGAGCCGACCCGGTCGGAGCCGCCTCCCGCGTCGGAGGCTCCCGCGTCGAAGAACCTCGGCATCACGATCACGCAGGCCGCGGTCGACGCAGCGGCCGCGCAGATCGCGAAGCGCAACGTGCCGGGCACGTCGCTCCGGGTGGGCATCCGCGGCGGCGGCTGCTCGGGATTCTCGTACGTGGTCGAGTTCCACGACGGCGACCCGCGCCCGCGCGACGTCGTCTACGACATGACGGCGTCGGACGGCTCGCCCGTCCGCTTCGTCGTCGACAAGAAGAGCCTGCTCTACCTGAACGGCGCCACGTTCGACTGGGAGAAGAAGCTCATGCGCCAGGGCTTCAAGTTCGTGAACCCGAACGAGAAGTCGTCCTGCGGGTGCGGGACGAGCTTCACGGTTTGAGAAAGGCTCCAGGCTCCAGGCTCCAGGCTCCAGAGAAAGACTCACGCACGGCTCCAAGAAGAAGCCGTGACGAAGAAGCCAACAGAGAGAAGACAAGAAGAACACACGACAGACGGCTCCCAGTACTTCGGGTACGGCTCCAAGTGGATGGAGCGCGGAGTTCACGGCAGTCCTCGCACTCCAAACTGGAGCCTGGAGCCCGGAGCCTGGAGCCTCATCTCCCATGGACCCCTTCGCCACCCTGGGCGCGCCGCGCCGCTTCGATCTCGACCTCGCTGCGTTGGAGAAGACGCATCGCGAGCTCTCGCGCGCTCTTCATCCGGACAAGTTCGCGAGCGCGAGCGCCAGCGAGCGGCGGGCTGCGCTCGAGAAGGCCGCGAGCGTGAACGAGGCGTGGCGCGTGCTGCGCGATCCGATTCGGCGGGCGGAGGCGCTCTTCCAGCTCGAGGGCATCGAGGTCGGCGAGACGAAGGAGCCGAAGCCGAGCCCCGCGTTCCTGATGGAGGTGATGGAGCAGCGCGAGGAGCTCGCGGAGGCGCGTGCGAAGAAGGACCTCGACCGGGTGCGGAAGCTCGCGGCTGCCATCGGCGAGCGCATGAAGGCCGCGCAAGAGCGGCTCGGCGCCGCGTTCGACGGGAGCTCGCGCTCGGCGGACGAGCTCGCGCGGCTGTTGCCGCTGCTCGGTGAGATGCGCTTCTACCGGCGCTTCCTCGACGAGGCCTCGGCGATCGAAGAGGAGGCCGAGGAGGCGTTGCTCGCCGCCGAGGCGAACGGAGAGAAGGTGCACGCATGAGTCAGTCGGAGCCGCGCAGCTCGGCGCTACTCGAGATCTTCGATCCGAAGGCGCCCCCGAAGCCGATCGGGATCGACCTCGGCACGACGAACTCGCTCGTGGCGTGCGTCAAGAACGAGCGACCCGTCACGATCAAGGACTGCGACGGCGACGCGATCGTCCCGAGCGTCGTCCACTACGGTCCGTCGGGCGAGGTCATCGTCGGCCGCCACGCTCAGCGCCTCGCGGCCGAGCATCCGCGCGAGACCATCGTGAGCGTGAAGCGCTTCATGGGGCGCGGCGGCGACGATCCGGAGACGCGCCGGCTCGGTCCGTACGAGTTCGTGCCGCCCGCCGAGGGCGAGCCCAACGTGGTGCGGTTCGCCGTGCGCGGAAAGACGGTCACGCCCGTCGAGGTGAGCGCGGAGATCCTGCGCGCCCTGAAGCGGCGGGCGGAGGACGAGCTCAGGAGCGTCGGCGGCGCGGTCATCACCGTGCCGGCGTACTTCGACGACGCGCAGCGCCAGGCGACGAAGGACGCCGGGCGCCTCGCCGGGCTCGAGGTGCTCCGCCTCTTGAACGAGCCCACGGCCGCGGCGCTCGCGTACGGGCTCGAGAAGAAGCAGAACGGAAAGTTCGCCGTCTACGACCTCGGCGGCGGCACGTTCGACGTCACCATCCTCGTCCTCGACGACGGTGTCTTCCAGGTTCGCTCGACCGGCGGCGACAGCGCCCTCGGCGGCGACGACATGGACCGCGCGCTCGCGGAGGAGGTGTTCCGGCTCGCGGGGCGCGATCCCGCGACGGCGTCGCCCAGCGAGGTGCGCGTCGTGCTCGACCTCGCTCGGCGCATCAAGCACGGGCTCACCGACGCGGAGATCGTCGACGTCGAGAATCCGTTCGGAGGCTCGCAGCTCTCGATCTCGCGCGCCCGCTTCGAAGAGCTCGTCGCGCCCATCCTCGCGCGGACGGGGGTCGCGTGCCGCCGTGCGCTCAAGGACGCGGGGATCGAGGCGAGCGAGCTCGACGGCGTCATCCTCGTCGGCGGCGCGACGCGCGTGCCGGCCGTGAAGCGTTACGTCGCGAAGCTCTTCGGCCGGGAGCCGCTCGGCGACATCGATCCGGACGAGGTCGTCGCGCTCGGCGCGGCCATCCAGGCGGATCTGCTCGCGGGGCAGGGGCGTCCGGACGACGTGCTGCTCCTCGACGTCATCCCGCTCTCGCTCGGGATCGAGGTCGGCGGCGGCGTCGTCGATCGGATCCTCCCGCGCAACACGACGATCCCCGCGGCCGCCCGCGCGACGTACACGACGCAGGAGGACAACCAGACCGGCTTCGAGATCCACGTCGTGCAAGGCGAGCGCGAGCTCGCGGCCGACTGCCGTAGCCTCGCGCGCTTCACGCTGAAGGGGATCCCGCCGATGCCCGCCGGCATGGCGCGGCTCGAGGTGACCTTCCGCGTCGACGCCGACGGGCTCCTCTCCGTCCACGCTCGCGAGGAACGCACCGGCAAGGAGCAGACGGTGAGCGTCAAGCCGTCGTACGGGCTCGACGACGAGACGGTGGAGCAGATGCTGCTCGACGCGATCGACCACGGCGAGGAGGACCTCGCGGCACGCAAGCTCGCCGAGGCCCGCGTCGAGGCGTCGCGCGTCGCCTCCTCGACGAAGAAGTCGCTCGCGGCCGACCCCGATCTGCTCGAGCCCGGCGAGCGCGAGCGCATCGAGGCGGCCCTCGCCGCGCTCGAGAGCGCCGTGAAGGGCACCGATGCCCGGCGCATCGAGCTCGCGATCGAGGATCTCGACGCCGCGACGAAGGACTTCGCAGGTCGGCGCATGAACCGCGCGATCGCGGCGGCGATCGCCGGCCAGTCGCTCGAGACCGTCGAGAAGAGCGTCGAGCACGCGAAGGGGATCGAGGCCGCTCACGCGGAGTCCGGGCCGCTGCCCCCGCCTCCGCCGTCGGGCTGAGCCCGTCCGAGACGCGCCGCGCGCGAGAACGAAGGTGAACCATGGCGATCGTTCGATTCAAGGGTTTCGGCGAGGTGGAGGTCCCGGTCGGCACGTCCATCCTCCAGGCCGCCCAGAAGATCGACGCGCCCGAGGGCTCCGCATGCGGAGGCGTCTGCGCCTGCTCGACGTGCCACGTCTACGTGACGAAGGGCAAAGAGCTCCTCAGCGAGCAGGAGGAGGAAGAGGAGGACATCCTCGACAAGGCGTTCGACGTCCGCCCCAACTCGCGGCTCGGGTGTCAGGCGGAGATCGTGAAGGACGGCGAGATCGAGGTGGAGATCTCGCGCGAGAGCCTCGAGGCGTACGAGAACGAGCACCCGGAGGCGCGGGGGAAGTACACGCGGCGCGGCTTGCCGGTTGCTGCGGACGCGGCGCCGAAGACGTAGGGCTCGGGGTTTTGGCTCAGCGTCGGGAGAGGCCTCGGGCCTCAGGCCTCAGCGGGGGCTTCCCTCGTGCTCGCCTGGCGTCTTTGCTGGCTTTGCAGGCGACCTCGTCGCCTGTTCGGAATTTTCGGGAACGGGA
>Ga0207864_1000096_pt1 | contig 138819 bp, 112 predicted proteins | sample HigsolmetaAR202D_FD_184834 | JGI IMG/M metagenome (GOLD analysis project Ga0207864, IMG submission 184834) | Ionic liquid and high solid enriched microbial communities from the Joint BioEnergy Institute, USA - AR20-2-D (SPAdes) (version 2) ...
GACAGCGAGCCCGACTCACCATAAGGCTGGGTTCCGCCTTCGCCACGGGCCTCGTGAAGATCGCTCGCACACGAGCGAGGGTGTCGCGCTTCTCAGACCTCAGTCCTCAGTCCTCAGACCTCAGTCCTCAGCGGTGAGAGGCTCCAGGCTCCGGGCTCCAGGCTCCAGGGAATGGCGCTTCCGGTCCGAGACGTCGAGCCGCGCGAGGGCGTGATCAAAGGCACGCGGCGGCCGTGCGGAGCGCTCGAGCGGCCTCGCGGCCTCTCGCGACCTTCTCGTGCGCGACCACGAGGCGGACGAGATCCGGGTGATCGGCGTATCGCTCGAGATCGTCGCGCAGCGCCTTCTTGTTCCTCACGAACAAGAGCTTCGCGAGGCGCGACACGCGCGGGCCCGGCGCCGAGCCGAGGAGCTTGGTGAAGACGAAGCCGAGCAGGCCGCCTTTGGCGTCCATGTCGAAGACGGCGTCGTTCAACACGACGGTGATGCCGTCGGACGAGCGCACGATCATCGCGCCTTCGGCATCGCGGACGCCGTGGAGCATCTCGAGGCGGACATCCGGGTCCGGCGGGAAGTCCTCGTAGATGCCGTCGACCTCCACGACCTTCTCGACGGCCTTCCGCGCCGCGCGGGGCGTGAAGACCCGAGCCTTCGGGAAGCGACGCTTGAACGCCGGTGCGTCGAGCCGGTGCGCTGCGCTCGGCACGATGATGTAGCCGACCTTCCCGAGCGCCTCGAGCTCCTTCATCGCTGCCTCGTCGAGCGCGACGGCGTTGTGGACGACGAGCTTGCCGTCGCGCCTTCGGGCCACGACCATCGAACGCCGGAGCGGCTTGCGCGGGACCGAGCCCCACGTCCACCAGAGGTTCTCGGCGAGCTGCTCGAGCTGGCCGTGCGGGAGGACGACCCACGCACCGTGCCCGTTGCTCTTGCCGTTCGTGATGCCGCTCTTGACTCCGTTGCTCGACGCGTTCGTGAAGGCCATGGCGCGTCGTATGGCAAACGAACGAACGCGACACAAAGTGGGGCCGCGCCGCATCCCGAGCGCGGCGCGCCTGCTCACCTCGTGCGATGGCGCGCCTCATCGCGTGGCATGCTCGTCACGAGGAGCGCGCGAAGTCCCGACCTTCAGCAGCAGCTCGATCCGGCGCAGTCGCCTGCGCAGAACGGCGGCCTGCAGCAGATGTGTCCGCTCGGCGAGCCGCATCCGGACGGGCACGGCTCTCCGCACGTGCCGCCGCTTTGGTCTTCGCGCTCGAGCACGCGACGAGCAATCCGATGACGACGACGGCGGCGACGGTGGCGCGTGGCAATCGCTTCATGGGCTCCTCTCGCAGCGGCGTGGGTCAGTGGTAGGTGAACGTCACGAGCGCGCTCGGGGACACGACGAACGCGCTGTGTCTTCGTTCGGGTCCGACGGATCGGTGCCGGACACCCAACCCGAGGTGGCGCGGACGAGGATGCCCGTGCTCCATTGCTCTCCGATCCACCACTCGTGGCCGATGCCGAGCATGAGCGCGCTGCAGGACGGACAGACCCCCCTCGGAATCCGCCCTTTCACCCTTCGCGTGAGATCCCCCAAATGACGACGCGCCGACGAACGAAGCGTCGGCGCGTGGTGGAAGAAGAAGCGTTGCGGAGAGGGCGGGATTCGAACCCGCGGCTGGGTTTTGGCCCAGCGCCCGCTTAGCAAGCGGGTACCTTCGGCCACTCGGTCACCTCTCCCGGAGGAGAAGTGACGATTTACAGCGGCTACCGCGAGCGCGCAACCATGGCGTGAGCGCTCTCGCTCGGGCGCTTTTTTCCGTGCTCTCGCGCTCTTCCGTCGGTCGGGCGAGCCATCACGAGGGGGCCGGCCGCCTCATCAGGGCGAGCGCATCACGACGCAGGACGTGATGCCGCCGATCCCGAGCATGAGCTTGAAGCCGACGCGCGACGGCCCGCCCGGCAGGGGCGTCCGGTCGCGGACGATCGCGTGGGGCCGGCGCACGTTCGGGTGGAGCTCGCCGATGCCGGTCGGGAACGCCTCTCCCGCGCGGAGGGCGAGCGCGAGCGCCGTGAGCTCCCACCCGCCCGAGTTCGCCATTCCATGGCCGAGCTGGCCTTTGCGCGCGGTGATGAGCGTCTGCTCGCCGATGTACTCCTCGACGAGCGCGAGCTCGTTGAGGTCGCCCGGCGTCCCGGTCGCGTGCAGATCCGCGAGCGCGATGTCGCTCGGCGAGACGCCCGCCTCGGCGAACGCACGCGAGAGCGCGCGCTTCGGGCCGCTCACCGACGGCGTGATGATGTGCTCGGCGTCCGACGAGAGCGCGATGCCCTCGATCCAGCCGCCCACGGGCGTGAGGCCCTTCGAACGGAACGTCTCCTCGTCGCCGAGGATCCAGATGCACGAGCCGCCCGACAGGTGCGTTCCTCGGAGCGAGGTGAAGGGCGTGTTGACCTCTCCCGTGCCGGACATCACGCGCGCCTCGTGGAAGGCGCCGACGAGCGCGGGGTCGGGGCGGGGATCGGTGGTGCCGACGATGGCCATCTTCGCCTCCCCGCGGAGGATCGCGTCACGCCCGCACTTGAGCGCGACGCCGAACGTCGCGCACGCGCCGACCGGCGCCCAGGCGGCGCCATGGACGTCGAGGAGCATCGTGATCTGCGCGGCGGGCGCGTTCTGGATGTTCCAGATCAGGTCCGCGCTCACGTTCGTCCACGGCGGCGGCGGACATCCGTACTCGTCGAGCAGCGCGCGCAGGGCGCGGACACGCCTGTGGATGGCGTGCAGGTGGGCTTTGTCCGACGAGCCCTTCGGCGGTGGAGCCGATCGCGGCGGTTCGCTCGGCGTGGCGTCCTCGCCGGCGTTGCGCTCGACGATCGCCATCCTGCGCATGAACTCCCGGAGCGCGCTCGATCGCTGCGCCCAGAACGCGTCCCACGCGATGCGAGCCTCGAGCCGCTCTTCGCTGTCGACCGGCAACGTCGAGGGATCGACGGGCGGGGCGGGGCCGTCGATCTTCCCCGTCTCCTCGTAGAGGCGCCTCGCCTCGCAGCGCGCCGGGTCGGCCCAGAATTGGTTCCAGACGCGCGTCGCGCGATCGAGCGAGCGCGCGGCTGCGTAGCTCTGCGGGAGATCGCCGACGCCGGAGCCGACGTAGACGTGGCATGCCTCGTCGAGCTCGCGCGTGATCGCCTCGAGCCTCGGATCGCAGGACAGCGCCTGGATGGTGGCGCCGAGGGCGAACAGGACGTTGTCGCCCATCTTCTTCCGGAGCCGCGCCGCGTAGGCCTCCCCTTTCCGTTCGGCGACCCACGGGACGTAGTCGTCCACCGTGAAGTCCGGATCGCCCACCGCGAAGAGGTCCTGTCCGAGCTCGGGGCGGCTCGTGGTGCGGAGCGCAATACGGCCCTCGCGTAGGAGCGCTTCGAGGGCAGCGACGTTCTTGGCACCTGGGGCGACGACACCCCAGCCGTAGACGCCGACGCGGCGTTCCTTGTTCGGGCTGCTTTGCTGCACGGTCACGGTTGAGTATCCATCCGGGGGCGGGCAAGGTCCATTCGCTTTCCTTTCAGGTTTCGCTCATGCCCCGCCGGAAGCGCAGTTCCCCGCGAAAACAGCCGCAACAGGCGCGTGGGAAGTCGACGGTACGCGCCATTCTCGACGCGACCGTTCAGGTTCTCGAAAGGGAGGGGCCCGGGGCGGCGACCACCACCCGCATCGCGGAGGTCGCCGGCGTGAGCGTCGGGACCATCTATCAGTACTTCTCCCATCGCGACGCGATCCTCGACGCCCTCCAGGAGCGCGAGTTCGAGCGGGCGCTCGCGCTCATGCAGAACGTCCTCAGCGTCGGCAACCTCTCGAAGTCGCCGCGCGAGACGATCACGGCGGCCGTCCAGGGCCTGCGGGAGCTCTACGTCGCGTCCCCGGGATTGCATCGGGTGCTCGCGATGGAGGGCCTGCGCTCCAACAAGGCCGACCGTCTCCAATCCTTCGATCTTCGCGTGATCGCGCTCGTGCGCCACTTCCTCGCGGCCACGGGCACGCCGATCCGACGGAAGAACATCGACGCCGCCGCGTTCGTCGCCTTCCAGTGCGTCCGCGCGACGATGCTCGCGAGCCTCCTCGAGAGCCCGGCGGGCCTCGAAGACGAGACGCTCGTCGACGAGCTCGTGGACCTCCTCATGCGGTACTTGGTCGACGAGAAGCGGCTCGAAGCGGAAAAGGCGAACGGTCACGCGAAGAAGCCGGCGTCGCGCAAGGTGTCGGCGAGCGTGGAGTAGTTGGGGCCCGGCGGAGTTGAGGCGGGGGAAACGGCCGTTGGTTGCTCGCCGAGGCGCACGCTCGTTTGGAGGGGGCCGTCGAAACCGGCGAGCGGATTTTCGGGAACGGGAACGGGGGCTTGCCGCGAGGCGGTTCGGGAAGGACAACGGGAGTTCGGCGTTGAGGTCCGCGGTCTCGGGCAGAGGCCATTCTTGCTGAGGACTGAACCCCCTGGAGCCTGGAGCCTGGAGCCTAGAAAAACGTGTACCCCAAGCTCCCCCCCACGATGTCGAGGTTCGTCCCCTTGAAGTAGTGGTCGTACCGCAGCGCGAACGTGAAGTACGACGGCGCGCAGCAGCGGCCGAAGTGGAGGACGATCTCCGGGCTGACGGAGTAGCGGAACGGCTCTCGGTTGCCGGCGATCTCCACCGTCGAGCCGACGCCGAGGCCCGGGCCCACGACCCACGACGTGGGGTGCCAGACGAAGCGGTAGCCGGTCCGCACCGAGAAGCCGACGCCCAGTCGGCTCGAGACGACCGCGGGCTCGACGAGGATGCGGTGCACGCGGTGTCCGTGGACCACGAAGGTCCCCTTCTTCCTCGAGCAGGCGTAGTACGGGCCGAACACGAGCACCGACCACGGCCACGCGACGTGCACCGCGGGCGAGTCGCCGCGGAACTGCGCGCCGACGTGCGGGATGATCGTGGCGAGGACGAGCTCGCCGCCGTAGCCGACGTCGCGGAAGAAGTTCCCCCACGGCGCGTTGAGGAAGGTCTTCTGGCGCGGGTAGCGGTAGGGCTCCGGCGGCTGCGCGGCTTCGTACTCCCAGAGCTCCTCCGCGTTCCGGTCACGGAGCTCTCGGCATGCGGTGGGGCCGTCGGCGGTCTCGACGTCGCTTGGCAGCTCTTCTTCCTGCGCGCGCGCCTCGGGCGCGGCGCCGGCGATCAGCCCGAACGAGAGAACCGAGCTCAGCAAAGAGAGAGGCAAGCGCGTGCGACGACGGCGTGTCCGGAGCACGGCCGAACTCTATCATCATCGTCGACCATCGAGCCCGCGAACGGTCTGCGCGATGGCCGTGCGCTCGCGCCGCGTCACTCGAGGTGGAAGACTTTCCCTACGGTGATCGCCTCGCCCTTGAACGCCGGGACCTTCACCTTCTTGAAGGCCTTGGCCATGCACTTCGCCACGGGCGTTCCGACCCACGGGCCCTTGTCGACCACCGCGTCCTGGGCGGTGCCGTCCGGCGAGAACGTGATGACGACGTGGCCCTCGCCCTTCGCGACGGTCGGGGTCTTGCACCTCGAGAGGTCGACCTCCGTGATCGCAGCGATGGCCGCCGCCTTGTCGAACTCGGTCACGACCTCGGTCTTGGGCGGAGCCGCGGCAGCCTTCTTCCTCTTCTTCTTCGGTGCGGCCTCCGCGTTCGCGCTCGCGAGGACGCATGCGATGACACCGAGGGCCGCCAGGACGCGAAGACGGTTCATGCCCTACGGTGAGTGCAAGCGAGATGCCCGTCGTTTGGAGAGTGCAACCATCGTCGATGCGCGACGGAGACGTCGGCCGGAGCGCGTAGATCTCGGTGCGCGCCCGTCGATACCCACGATCGGAGCGCGCGGCCTCGTCAAGAGCACCGTGGATCGCATGACGCCCACGTGCAGCTCGTTTCGCTCAGTGGGACGGCTCGATGTTGCTTGCGAGGCCGCACGAGTGTGCTGCCTGATCACCGCAATCGCTTCCGTCACGGGCTGTCACGGCGAGACGCAAGAGAGACCGCGCGAGCCGTCTCGCGTGTGGCCTGCATCGACGCAAGACATGCCGCCGTTCCCGGAGACCGCGTTCGAGGATCCGGAACCTGCGAGCTCGGAAGGCCCCACCGGCGGCGGCAGGAGCGTCGAGGACCGCTTCGCCACGCGGCGCATCGGGCAGGATCCGCCGGCGCGGACCTTTCGCGGGGCGCCGATCGATCTCGACCTCGAAGGCGCCGACATCCACGACGTGTTCCGTCTCCTCGCCGACGTGGGCAAGGTGAACATCGTGGTCGCCGGCGAGGTGAGCGGGACCGTCACGATGCGGCTCCGTCGCGTGCCGTGGGATCAGGCGATGGACGTCATCGCGCGCGCGCGGGGCCTCTCCTACGAGCGCGAAGGGAACGTCATCCTCGTGCGCGCGGCCGGCTCCAAGTAGCCCACGAACCGCCGTCGGGCTCGGGGACGGCCGATCGGGACGCCGCCGCGCTTGCGCTGCGCGCGCTGCGCGTTTACGGCTGTTCGTCCGATGGCCGAGAGCTCGCTCCTCGAACTGCCGCCGAAGGACGCGCCGACCGACGTGATCCTGAGCGCGTTCCTCGGCTACGTCGCGTCGCGCGGGCTCGATCTCTACCCGGCGCAGGAGGAGGCGATCCTCGCGGTCTTCGAGGGCGTGAACGTCATCCTCAACACGCCGACCGGATCCGGCAAATCGCTCGTCGCCGAGGCGGCGCATTTCCTCGCGCTCGTCCGCGGCGAGCGGTCGTTCTACACGTGCCCGATCAAGGCCCTCGCGAACGAGAAGTTCTTCTCGCTCGTGCGGGTGTTCGGTCCCGAGAACGTCGGGCTCATGACCGGCGACGCGACCGTGAACCGGAACGCGCCGATCATCTGCGCCACGGCGGAGGTCCTCGCCAACATCGCGCTCGCGGAGGGCCCGCGCGCCGACGTCGACGTCGCGATCCTCGACGAGTTCCACTACTACGCCGACCGCGAGCGCGGCGTCGCCTGGCAGATCCCGCTCCTCGCGCTGCCTCGTGCGCGCTTCCTCTTGATGAGCGCGACGTTCGGCGATCCGGAGCCGTTCCAGAAGCACCTCACGGCCACCAACGGCCTGCGCACCGCGGTCGTCCGCTCGACGGATCGACCGGTGCCGCTCGACTTCGAGTACCGCGAGACGCCGCTGCACGAGACCGTGCAGGACCTCATCGCGGCGGGGAAGGCGCCGATCTACATCGTCAACTTCACGCAGCGGGCCTGCGCCGAAGAGGCGCAGAACCTGATGAGCGTCGACTTCTGCACGAAGGACGAGAAGAAGGCGATCGCGGAGGCGCTGAAGGGCGCGCGCTTCGACAGCCCGTACGGCCGCGAGATCCAGCGCTTCGTCCGTCACGGCATCGGCATCCACCACGCGGGCCTGTTGCCGAAGTACCGCCTGCTCGTCGAGAAGCTCGCGCAGCGCGGGCTGCTCAAGATCATCAGCGGCACGGACACGCTCGGGGTCGGCGTCAACGTGCCGATCCGCACGGTGCTCTTCACGCGGCTCTGCAAGTACGACGGCGAGAAGACGACGATCCTGAGCGTGCGCGACTTCCAGCAGATCAGCGGTCGCGCCGGCCGCAAGGGCTTCGACGATCGCGGCAGCGTCGTCGTCCAGGCGCCCGAGCACGTCATCGAGAACATGCGGCTCGAGGCGAAGGCCGGCAACGACCCGGCGAAGCGGCGCAAGATCGTGAAGAAGAAGCCGCCCGAGTTCGGCTACGTCCACTGGGATCGGTCGACGTTCGACCGGCTCGTGAAGGCGATGCCCGAGGCGCTCGTCTCGCGCTTCCAGCTCACGCACGGCATGGTCGTGAACGTGCTCTCGCGCGAAGAGGGCGGCGGGTGCATGGGCCTCGCGCGGCTCATCAAGGCCTGCCACGAGCGGCCCGCGCAGAAGCGCATCCTGGGCCGGCAGGCGATCGAGATGGTCAAGACGCTGCGCGAGGCCGGCATCATCGAGTGGGACTACGACGAGGACGGCAGGCGCCACATCGTCGTGAACGCCGACCTCGGCGAGGACTTCTCCATCCACCACGCGCTGTCGCTCTACCTGGTCGACATCCTCGACAAGCGCGACGAGTGGAGCGGCTGCCCCTTCGAGGAGTCGGAGACGTACGCGCTCGACGTGCTCACGTTCGTCGAGTCGATCCTCGAGGACCCGGAGCCGATCCTCCGGCGCCAGCTCGACAAGCTGAAGTCCGAGAAGCTCGCCGAGCTCAAGGCCGCGGGCGTCGAGTACGAGGAGCGGATGGAGGAGCTCGAGAAGCTCGAGTACCCGAAGCCGAACCGCGAGCTCGTCTACGAATCCTTCAACGAGTTCGCGCGCAAGCACCCGTGGGTGAAGACCGAGAACATCCGCCCGAAGTCGATCGCCCGCGAGATGGTCGAGTCGGTGATGTCCTTCAACGAGTACGTCCGCGAGTACGGCCTCGAGCGCATGGAAGGCCTTCTGCTCCGCTACCTCTCGGACGTGTACAAGACGCTCGTGCAGACCGTGCCCGCGTGGGCGAAGGACCACCGCGTCGAGGAGCTCATCACGACGTTCGGCGCGATCGTGCGTCAGGTCGACTCGAGCCTCCTCGACGAGTGGGAGCGGCTCAAGAATCCGTACGAGCTCTTCGAGCCTCCGCCGGTCCGCGAGGAGCTCGAGCCCGCCGGCTCGATGGACGTCACGAAGGACGAGAAGGCGTTCACGGTCCTCGTCCGCAACGAGATCTTCCGGCTCGTTCGAGCGCTCGCGCGTCGCGACTTCGCCGAAGCCGCACGCATCGTCGCGCCCTCGCCCGAGGAGGAGGCTCGGGTGGCCGCGAACATCGAGCAGTCGCTCCGTCCGTTCTTCGAGGCGCATGCCGCGCTCCGCGTCGACCCCGAGGCGAGGAGCCCGAAGTACACGACGATCGAGCGCGGCGAGACGACGTGGCGTGTGAGGCAGGTGCTGCTCGACTCCGACGACGACAACGACTGGTTCTTCGACGCGACGATCGACCTCGACCGCTCGCGCGAGGCCGCGCGGCCGGTGCTCGCGCTCGAGCACATCGGCTGCTGAACCGAGACGGGCGACCGCTGCCGCGAGAGCCTCTGCCGCGCCGCGCCTGCGCGCCACGGTCGGGCTCCTGGACGCGATGCCTCGTCGGCTCGATCGAGCGGGCGGTCGCGATCGCTCTCGCGGCGTCGCCACGCCGCAACCTGGTCGAGCTCGCCGCGAATCGCTCCGCGCGCAGGATGCTGCTCGGCTGTGTGTGCGCGTGACCGAAGGTCCGCCTCGCAGACCGAGTGACGTCGCGAAGGGCGCGGACGCACGAGAGGCGCTAGCATTGAGGCGTGGGCAAGAAAGTCAATCTTCCGCTGTTCTCGGACCCGGCGGAGGACAAGACCGGGGAGCAGCGGCGACCCGCGAAGAAACCGTCGATCGACGCCGCTCGCGCTCGCCTGGGCGGACGCATCGCCGAGGCCGCTCCGCCTCCTCCGGGCCTCGCCCCCGGCGTGGTCGTCACGTTCCCGCTCTCGAACGGACGGCGCATGGCCGGCGTCGTCGTCTATGCCTCCCAGACGGAGGTGCACGTGCTCCTCGACGGCGTTCGCCTTCGCCGGATGTCTCCGCACGAGGTCACGGTGCACGAGGGCGACGTCGCCGTCGACCTCGAGAAGATCGCCGGCGACGCGCGGCTCTTCGGCTTGCTCGTGGAAGGCCAGTCCGTGCGCTACGCAGACGACTCCGGCGACCTCGTCGACGGCAAGGTCGTCGAGAAGTGCCGCTGGGGCGCGCTCGTATTGCGGGACGACGGCGCCGTCGTCGCCGTCGGCTTCCGGAAGCTCTGGCCCGCACCTGCGGGTGGTGCAGCGTGAGCGAGCTGCGTCCCGAGCTGGCCCGCATCGTCGAGGAGCTCCTCCAGGACACGGCTCCCGGCGACGTGATCGCGCTCGACGCCCTCGGCGAGGCGATCGGCACACGCGCCGTCTCGCAGGGCGAGATCGACGCGATGCTCTCCGCGATCGAAGCGAGCGGGCGAAAGGTCGAGAGCCCCGAAGGCGGTCGCGGCGAGGCGAACCTGAAGACCGTCGTCGAGGTGGCGCGCGTCCTCCGCCAAGAGCTCGGTCGTGTGCCTCGCGCTACCGAGATCGCCGCGCGCGCGGGGATGTCGCCCCAGGACGTCCAGCACGCGCTGGCCCTCGCGAAGGTGATGCAGCGCTGAGCGGCTCGTTCGAGCCGAAGGCCCGCTCACGCCACCGCCGAGCCGGTGCCGAGGAGCGGGGGTGCGACGCTCGTCATCCAGGCGAGAGCGCGCCGCGAGCGCTCGTACGGATCACAGTCGATGACGTCGCCGTGGGCGACGACGATGCGCTCGAAGTCCATCGAAAGGACACTGTTCGCGCTGTGTGCGGCCGCGGCGCGATCCTTCACGAGGAAGCGCCATGCGCGGCTCTGCGCCGTCTTCTTCCATACGCCCATGCAGCGCAAGGCGAGGCGCATCAGGAAGCTGTCGCATCGCTGGATGTTGAACATGAGATCCGCCACCACGAGCGAGCACGATCGTTCGTGCAACAGGACGTGCTCCTGCAGCGCGGGCGCGCCCTCGATGCGCTCGATCCGGATCTCGTCACGCATGCCGTCGATGCGACCGCGCTCGGGCAGCCGTTCGAACGCCAAATCGCCGACCTTCTGCTCGAGGCCGGGCGGGCCGAACACGCGTGCGTTCGGGTAGCGCTCCTTCGCGGCCTTCAGGAACATCCAGTGCTGCAGGCTCGGAGCGACGAGGAAGCGCACGTCTCCGAGCGCGTCGAGCTCCTTCGCGGTCGCGTCGTCGATGGCGAGCGGGGAGCACACCACGAGGCCGCCGTCGGAGAGGCGCATGATCGTCGCACGGCACGGCATGCGCGCTCCGGGCGCGATCTTGAGGTCCGTCTCTTGCGACCAGATGTCTTCGGCGATGCGTTGGAGCATGGTCCTCGCTCTCCCTTCCGGGATTCAGTCAAGCATACTTGACCAATTCGTCAAGTGCACTTGACGAACTGGCCGTTCCGTCGTTTTGATGCTTCCATGGGGTCCGACGCGTACGCGGACAAGCTCGAGGCCGAGAAGGCGCGGTCGACGCTGCAGCTCTTGTTCAAGGCCGCGCGCTTGATCAACGAACGGGCGATCGCGCTCGTGCGCAGCCGCACGAACAGGCCGCTGCGCGTCGCCCATACGACGCTCCTTCCGCACGTCGATCTCGAGGGCACGCGCCTCACCGACCTCGCGGCGCGTCTCGGCGTCACCAAGCAGGCGGTCGGTCAGCTCGTCGACGAGCTCGTGGAGATGGGGCTGCTCGAGCGCGTGCCGGATCCGAGCGATGCGCGTGCGAAGCTCGTGCGATTCAGCAAGCGTGGTCGCGCGGCGCTCTTCGAGGGGCTCTCCGTCCTCGGCGAGCTCGAGGCCGAGCTCCGTGCCGTCGTCGGTGAGAATGGAATGCGAGCCCTCCACGACACGCTCACGGCGATCGTCCAGCGGGAGGAGTCTCTCGTCGCCGCTCCGCTCGACGCGGCGCGTGGCCTGCGGCGTGGACCGGGCTCGTGAGGGCATGGGGAGGTCGTTTCGCGCGCCTTTCGCGTGTCGACATCGAGCGCGTATCATCGCGCGATGCGCTCTCGATCGTGGTTGCTCTCCACCGTGCTGGTCGCGATGGCCGTCGCGGGGCCTGCGCGCGCCGACGTGATTCCGGACGGCAAGAAGCCCGTCGAATACACCTTCGTCGTCACGGGCCTCTCGGCGTCGCCCGACCGTGTCTTCTTCGCGTTCCCGTGCGGAACGTCGAACGGCACACCGTACATGGAGCATGCGAAGCTCGAGGAGGGCGTCCCCGTGCCGGTCGGTCGTCGCGGCGGTGATTGCACGATCTACTCGATCGAAAAGGCCCAGTACGAGGCGTGGGCGAAGACCTACAAGCCCACCAACCAGATTCGAGATCCAGCGCTCGAGGCGCTCGCCGCCAAGGCGCTGAAGTGCGAGGGCAAGCCCACCCTGATCTTCTTCGTGCCGCGCGAGGACCCGCGCACCGCGATTCAGGAGACCCTCGAGCTGAAGACGTCGACCGCGACGTCTTGCGAGCTCGTGTCGAAGAATGCGCCCGCCAACGACGTAGCGGCGAAGGCGGGCACTGCGCCGGCGGTCGCGAGCGGCGGCGAGGGTGATGTCGGAGCCGGAGGAGCGGCGGACGCCGGCCGTCAGGCACCGGCTGCGAGCGGCAACGAGGTCAAGAAGAAGTCCGGGTGCACGGCCGCACCGGGCGCCGACCGCTCGAGCGGGCTCGCCGTCGCCGCCGTCGCTCTTGCGGCCTTGGTCGGCCGCCGAGGGCGTCGTCGAAGCACGACCGAAGCGCGGCTGCCGACGACGTAGACTGCCTCGTCGGGACCGCCGCATTGTTCTCTCGAGAGCAACGACCGGTTTCGCTGCGACGCCTACCCGCCGTGCAAAGGCGTCTTAACGTGACCCGGACGGAAAGGTAGGACGACATGGCCGAGGCAGCCCGGACGAGCACGAACGACTCCAGCGAAGCGGCGCACGCGTTCGATCGCAAGATCACGAGCAGCGTGCGGGGGATGAAGACGAGCGACGGCGCGGGCGTGAAGCTCACGCGCCTCATCGGCACGCCGCTCCTCCGACGGATCGACCCGTTCCTCATGCTGGACGAGTTCGGCTCCGACGATCCGAAGGACTACCTCGCCGGCTTCCCCGACCATCCGCATCGCGGGTTCGAGACGATCACGTACATGGTCGCGGGGCGCTTCCGCCATCGCGACAACAAGGGGCACGAGGGAATCCTCTCCGCCGGCGGCGCGCAGTGGATGACCGCGGGCCGTGGGATCGTGCACTCGGAGATGCCCGAGCAAGTGGAGGGGCTCGTGCACGGTTTTCAGCTCTGGCTGAACCTCCCGCGCAAGGACAAGATGTGCGAGCCGAGCTATCGCGACCTCCAGCCGGAGGACATCCCGCGCGCGGACCTCGGAGGCGGCGCGACCGCGCGCGTGCTCGCGGGAACCATCGGCGCCGTGCGGGGACCCATCGACGGCCGCGCCACCGAGCCGGTCTACCTCGACGTCGAGATCCCCGAGGGCGTCACGGCGGACGTGCCGCTCCCGCGGGGGCACCAGGGCTTCGTCTACCCGTTCGAGGGCGACGTCGTCGTCGGCCCGGGCGAATGGGAGCTCACGCGAGGCGAGCTGGGCGTCCTCTCCGACGGCGCCGGCGTGCGCCTGTCGGCGAAGAAGGGACGTGTGCGCGCTCTCGTCGTCGCCGGCAAGCCGCTCGGCGAGCCGATCGCGCAGTACGGCCCCTTCGTGATGACCACGCCCGAGGAGGTCGAGCAGGCCATCCGCGATTACCGGGCCGGCCTCTTCTGATCGCGGGGCGCGATCAGAGAGCGCTCGTGCTCGCGATCGTCGCGGAGGGGGCGTCGCCGGCCATGCCTGCGCGCTCGCGCAGCTTGGCCGGCGCGCGCTCGCCGAGCTTGTCCACCGCGGCTGCGTAGTGCGACTTCGCCGACGTGAAATCGCCGAGGTCCCACTCGACGTCGGCGAGCGCGATGCGCGCGGGGAGATACGCCGGGCTCGTGGAGAGCGCACGGAGGTAGTGCTCGCGCGCTCGCGCGAGGTCGTTCTCGCGACGTGCCACGTCGCCGAGACCCGTGTGCGCCTCCGCGTTCGACGGGTCCTTCGCGAGCACCAGCCGGTAGCGCTGCTCGGCGCGTCGCGTGTCCCCGTGCCGGAGCGACGCATTCGCGAGATGGAGCAGCTCCGGCACCGGGAGCGCGTCCTCCGTCCGCGCGCGCACGACCGCGCCGGAGCCGGGACGTGGCGGCGTGTCGAGCTCGATGCGCTCGATGCCTTCCGGCTGGGCGGCCGCCGTCGCCGTCGTGGCGCTCGTCGTGGGATCGGTCGTCGACGACGTCGCGCTCTCGCTCGAAGTCGGCGCGTTCGAAGCCGTCGTGTCCGAGCGAGGCGTCGTCGTGCTCGAGGTCGTCCCCTCGTACACGGCGCCGTGCACCACGGGAGCCGGCTCCGGTCGGTGCTCCCAGTAGGCGACGAGCGCGACGGCGCCGGCGATCACCGCGGTCCCGATGATCCATTCATTGCGCCGCCCACGGCGAGGCGGCCGCGTCGAAACGGCGTAGATCTCTTCGAAGCTCGAGTCGTGCGTCTTGTTCATGGCGCCCCCGGACCGAGACCGACCATCTTCATCAGGATAGTCGGTCGAGCCTGACAGGGCCAGTCCTTCTTTCGCTCGACACGTGAGATCGGTGATAATCGATGGATTCGGGATAAATGAGCGCGCCGGGAGCCGGCCGGTGACTCGGATCCGACCGGCTCCCGGGCAGCTTCGTCGCGCAGTCGGGGGCCGGGCCGGCGACTCTCGAAACGGACCGGCTCCCTCCTCGCGACGACCAGCGGCGAGCGACGAGCGTCGCCCGCCGAGGGCTCTCTACTCGGTCGTCACGCGCATCGTGCCGACCGAGGCTCTCGTCATTCGGTCTCCTCGTCCGTTTCGTCCTGTTGCGGCTCCTCGCCGGTCAGCTCCTCATCGGGCTCGCCGATGGGGCGCGCTCCCTCGAACGGGACGCGGCGATCTTCGCCGACGCCGGGCATGAGCTCGGACGGCCCGCCCATCGGGCCGGGGATCTCGACGGGCTCCCTTTCGATCGCGCCGCGCGGCATGCCGACGGGCGGCTGGCCGGGCAGCTCGCCCGGTGTCGGGATGCCTGGCCTGCCGATCGCCTCCTCCTGGCTCGGCATGGGCAGACGCTCGTGGCAGGGCGGCTCGAGCGCCGCCTGCATCTGAAACGCGTGGCGCACGTGCCGTAGCATCATCATCCGCGCGCGCATGGCGACGATCGCCAAGCGCGGGTCTCGTATGCTCGGAAGCACGAGCTTGTCGATCAGCCCGAGCCCGGCGACGTGCGACAGGATCTGGTCGGCCACGAACTGACGATCGATGTCGTCGACGTCCGCCATCCCGCCGATGTCCTGCACCGCGCGCTCCGCCTTCTGCATCAGCGACTGCGCGACCGGCGAGTCGATCGGCGGCACGTTCGCCACCCGCGCCGCTGCCTCCGTGGCGGCGTGGAGCTGCGTGTGCTCTTCGATGAGCTGATCCGCGAGCGCCTTCAGCTCGGGGCGCTGGAGCTGCTCGCGCACCGACTGCAGGATCGCGATCTCGCCCATGTTGAGCGCACGGAGCACGGAGAGCGCCTCTGCTTCGGAGCAGAGCGAGAACGCGGGATCGCCGATCCCAACGCCGGCGACGCCGATGTTCGCCTTCGACACCTCCGAGTGTGACTCCACTGCCTCCTCTTCCCCGGTGCACGCAGGGACGGCGGTGACGGCCAGAATCGCCGCGCACGCGCCGATCGCATGATGAACGAGCCTCATGTGTCCTCTCCTTCTGCGCGTCGTCTCGGCGCGCGATCGCGCGGCCCCGATTGCAAACGCGAGACCTCACCGGCTTCCGCGCGGAAATTCGACGAACCGATCCACACGAGCCGCAGCGTGTTCCTCGTGTCCGCGTGACTCTGGCGCCGCCGAGCATCCCGCCTCGCGACACGGAACACCGTGACGTGCGCACGTCGAGCGAGGCAGCCTTCCACGTCCATCGCCGCCCGCATCCTTCGAGACGCACTCGGCGGGGCAACCCACCGCGCGCCGTCGTCATCGCGGCCGCGCTCGCCTCGTCAGCTCGTCCTCCGTGCGATCGCACTCGCGCGCACGCGTCGAATCGACGCCGCGCGGCGAACGAGCTCGTCCGGCGCAGCGATGTCGCGTTAGTGTATGTGCCCCATGAAGCGCCGTACCTCGTCCCTCGCCGTCGCTCTGCTCGTGTCCGCGTGCGCATCGAACCCGCGCACTCCGTCGCCGGAGCCCGCTCCCGCGCCGACCGGAGGAGCGCCGGTCGCGCCGACGGCGGCGACGCCCGATCAGGCCGCCCCTCCGGTCCGTCTCGACGCGGACACGAAGACGACGACGGCCGCCGGCGCCACGTTCGAGGCCCCGAAGGGATGGTTCATGCGGCGCGCGGGCGAGACGATCACCCTCGAGGCGCCGGAGCGCGATCTCACGCTGACGTTCTTCGAGGCGCGCGAGAAGGACACGGAAAGGGCGATCGCGCTCGCGTGGGCACGCACGCAGCCGGGCTTCTCGCGGAAGCCGAAGACGACGGCCAAGCCTCCGCCCCGTGACGGTTGGGACGAGATCGTGCAGATCGTCTACGAGACGACGGCCGCCGAAGCGCGCAACGTCGTCGCGATCGCGTGGCGGAAGGGCGAGACGACCTACGTCGCGCTCATCGACGGGACGTCGGCCGCGATGAGCCGCCGTGGCGCGAACCTCTCGACGGCGGTGGCGAGCTTCCGCGCGCCCGGCGTCGAGGAGGAGTCCTTCGCCGGCAAGAAGGCGAACGAGCTCGATGCGAAGAAGCTCGAGGCGTTCGAGAAGTTCATCGAGGACGCCCGCGTGAAGGCGAACGTCCCGGGGGTCGCCGTCGCCGTCGTGCAGAACCGGAAGATCGTCTGGGAGCGCGGCTTCGGCGTGCGGACGCTCGGGCAGAAGGATCCGGTCACGCCGAACACGCTCTTCATGATCGGCTCGATCACGAAGCCGCTTACGAGCCTGATGATGGCGAAGCTCGTCGACGAAGGGCGCTTCTCCTGGGACACGCCGGTCGTCGAGGTCTTCCCGAAGTTCACGCTCGGTGATCCCGACGCGACGAAGAAGCTCGCGATGCGCCACACCGTCTGCGCGTGCACGGGGCTCCCGCGTCAGGACATGACCTTCTTCTTCGGATGGTCGAAGGCGACGCCCGAGAGCCGCGTCGACGAGATGAAGACGCTGAAGCCCACCACCGCCTTCGGCGAGACCTTCCAGTACTCGAACCTGATGGTCTCGGCCGGCGGTTATCTCGCCGCGCACGCCGCCGATCCCAAGCGGCCGCTCGGTCCGGCGTACGACGCCGCGATGCAGTCGCGGGTCCTCGACCCGATCGGCATGAAGTCGAGCACCTTCGACTTCTCCGTCGCGAAGAAGCGTGAGCACGCCTCTCCGCACGCGATGACGACGTCGCTCGAGCCTCGAGCGATGCCGGTGAGCATCGAGGGGTGGCTCCCGTCGATCCGTCCCGCCGGCGGCCTCTGGTCGTCCGCGCACGACATCGCCCGCTGGGTCGCCGTCGAGCTCGGCGGCGGCAAGACGCTCGAGGGCAAGGAGGTCGTGAGCGCAGCGAACCTCGCCGAGCGCAAGAAGCCGATGGCCCGCATCTCCGAGAAGTCCTCGTACGGCCTCGCGCTGATCGTCGAGCGCTACGCGGGCGTCGAGGTCGTCTCTCACAACGGCAGCACCACCGGCTTCAACACGCTCGCGATGTGGCTGCCGGAGCACGATACCGGCCTCGTCGTCCTCACGAACCTGAACGGCGCGGGCGCCCTCCTCGACGCCACGCGCCGCCGCTTCTTCGAGCTCCTCTTCGACGGCAAGGAAGAGGCGAGCCAGAACTTCTCCTTCGCCCTCGACCGCCGTGCGAAGGCGTTCGCCGCCGAGTTCGCGAAGCTCGAGACCACGCCGGACGAGGAGTGGGTCTCGAAGCTGGCCGGCGAGTGGAAGAGCCCGGTCCTCGGGAAGATCACGATCCGCGTGGCGGACGGACGGGGTGTCGTCGACGCGGGCGAGTGGAAGAGCACCTTCGGCCGGATCGCGGAGGCCGAAGGCAGCGAGCGGCTCGTCCTCCTCGACCCGCCCTTCGCGGGCCTGAGCGTCCTCGTCAAGAGTACGGGCCCCGACACGACGCTCGCCCTCGAGGTCGGCCAGGAGAAGTACGCGTTCACGCGGTGAAGGCGTCGCGCGGCGCGAGCTCGGGCGCTCGGGCCGCGTGTGGCGGTGCTATGGTAGGGTCGGGCAGTCTGGAGGAGTGGCCGAGTGGTCTAAGGCAGCGGTTTTGAAAACCGCCGTGGGGCAACCCACCAGGGGTTCGAATCCCTTCTCCTCCGCCACGTCCGTATTGCTCGTGCTCAGGGCAACCGCACGACCGCGACGTCGTCCACCAAGAAGCAGTCGGTCGCGCGCGTGCCGTCCGTGGCGATGAAGAGGTCCATCTTCGTCGTCGGGCCGTCCACCGTGCCTTCGACCTCGACGTACCTCCACGTGTCGTCGATCCGGAGAGACTGGATGCCGATGGCATGGCCGCTCGAGCCGTTCCAGATGCGGAGGTAGAGCTCCACCTCTTTGGGCCCGTCGTTCACGCGGCGCACCCATGCGCTCGCGCGATAGCGATGGCCGACCTTCGCGGTGGGATCGAGGTTGCCGTCGGAGTTGATCGTGAAGCCCGTATCCGATTCCGCCGGGTCCTTGCACACCTGGCACGCGTACGTGCCCGAGCGAGGGCTTGTCACGCGGTCGAGCTTCGAGCGCCAGATCACCCATCCAGGGCCGCAGCTCGAGCCGGCCATTTCGAACCCCGGATTGGTGACGAGGTTGGGCGGAGGCGGCGGTCCGGAATCGACCGGGATCGAGGCGTCCGGCGGGCCGCCGTCTGCATTCCCGTCGGGTCCGCCGTCGGACGTGGACGTGTCGGGCGGTGTCACGGTGCCCGGCGGTTGCGAGCCCGTGCCGTCGGGTACGTTCGAGCCGCCGCTGCTGGCGACATTGCTCGAGCCAGCGTCCGCGGTGATCGGTGCGGAGGTGAGCTCATCGGCCCCGGTGATTAAGTTGCATGATGCAACTAACACCGCCGCCGTCGGACCCAGACAGCGCGCTCTCCTCGCCACTCTTCCGTAAATAGCGCCATTCGGGCGGAAGCGGCGACTTCTCGAGCCCCGACGCTCGGACCCCGGCGCTCGGACGAGGGCCCTCGCACATGGTGCACCCTGGGACCGAGCCCAGGCCGGACGGCCGGTCGGGTTCGTCGCCAGCGACTGTAATGAATCGGGGCGCCCGAGCGTCTTGTTGGGCGAAAGGAGAGACGAACATGACGGACGAGAAGAGGAGCTGCGCCTGCAAGTCGTGCCCGAACGGGAGCTGCGGCTGCACCGGCGACAAGGCGCCCAAGCCGGGCGAGTGCTGCTGCGGGCCGATCTGCACGTGTGGCCCCGCGTGCGCGTGCCCGAGCTCGTGCGGGTGTCCGGCGACCAAGGACAAGTGAGCTAGGCTGGTGTCATGACGCTCGGTTCGCCGCTCCGCGCTCGGGTCGAGAGGGCTCAGGTGGCTGAAGAGGATGTTTGGGCTCTTCTGTCGTCCGAGCTCGCGGCGGAGCGGGACAGGTTCCTCGCCTTCGTGCGCGCTCGTGTCGAGTCGAGAGCCGACGCCGAGGACGTGCTGCAGCAAGCGCTCGTGAGGGCGACCGCGCGCGCCGGCGATCTGCGCGATCGCAGCCGCCTGCGCGCGTGGTTCTTCCAGATCCTTCGGCGCACGATCGCGGACCACCACGCGGAGCGCGCGCTTCGCGAGGCGAAGCTCGAGACGCTCGCGGCCGACGTGGAGGAGGTCGAGGAGGCCGGCCTCGACGAGGGGCGCGTGTGCGCGTGCAGCCTCGGTCAGCTCGAACGCATCCGGCCGGAGTATGCGGACATCCTCCGCCGCGTCGACATCGAGGAGCAGCCGCTCGCGGTCGCGGCGCAAGCGCTCGGCGTCACGGTGAACAACGCGACCGTGCGGCTCCACCGCGCGCGCAAGGCCCTCCGTGAGCGGCTGCGCGCCGTGTGCGGGACGGAGTCGATGAAGGCGTGCCTCTCGTGCGACTGCGATTGACGAGCGCGCGCCGCATCGTCCGCGTTGCTCACGGCCGCGGGGCGCAGCGGAACGAGTGCTTCTCGTCGAACGCGCCGACGACGGGCTTGTTCGGGCCGTAGGTCACGGGCCGTTGGAAGACGGACGGCTTCCCGTCCATCCCGACCCAGTCGCAAATCAGCGTCTGCGAGTCTTTGACCTTGCAGCGTGCACGCGCCTTCGTCTTCGAGCTCGTGATGACGACGTCGTCGTCGACTTGCGTGAACGTCACGAGGCCGAGGCGCTTCGTCGTGTCCTCGCACGGCTCGGGAAGACCGCTGATGAGCTCGATCTTCCCTCCCGTCGTGGATGCCGGACGTGCCGGATCGTCGCCGGCGTCGAGATAGATCACGACGGTCTCCGGGAGGCTCGCCGCGAGCGCGGCGAGCGAGGCTTCGTCACCGCCGTCCGAGGCGGTCGCGTCCGCCTCTGCGCCCTTCGCCTTGCAGCCCGTCGCGCATGCGAGCAGCGCGCTCGTCGCCGCGACGAGCATCCAGCGCAGGGGCTCACGCATCGGTCCGGCGGCTTCGCCGATCAGCCACCGTCCACGTCGGGATCCTTGTCGAGGCAGTGCGCGACCTCGTCGCACGTGATGAAGTCGTTGCATCGTACATCTTTGTCGCAAGCGTCGGCGCCGGCGGGGTGGCACGCGACGGCCGTGTCCGGCGAGCCGAAGCACTCGTCGCACGCTTCGTCCGGAGCGGTCGAGGGCGACGCGCAGAGCGTCGAGGCGCACTGCGTCTTGCACGGCCCTTCGCACGCGCATGCGCGGAAGGCCTCTTCGTAGGCCGCGATCGAGTCGGATCCTCCGCAGCAATTCGCGCAGCTCTCGATCGTCTTCTCCTTCGCGCACTTCTCGCCGAGGGCGGCCGCGGCCGCATCGATGTTCGACGGAGCTCCGCCGTCGTCTTCCTCCTCGCTCGCTCCGCTCGAGCCGGTCGGCCCCGGGTCGGTGCCCGAGTCGCACGCGGCCACGATCGTGAGCGCGGAGCCGAGGAGGGCCAGGAGGAGCGTGATGTGTCGATGGGCCATCGTGTTCGTCCTCGCCGCGCGTCCGTCCGTCGCCCACGATACACCGCTCCCAGGACGCCATCGCGCGCGTCCCGTCGTTGGTGGGCGATGCGCGCCGTTCGGAGGTGGCGGACAGACCTTTCGCTACATGGTGGTGTGGCATTCTCCGTGGGGGCTGGGGCCGTGGGAGATGGACCGCGCGATCCGGCCTGTCGAGGCCACGATGGACCGTTCGCTCACGGAGAAATCTTCGATACGCTGAAATACAGGTTGCTCACCGAGCAACACTCCGATTGAGCAGTCGGGCACCGCCTTTGCTCAATCTGTGCAAGGGAGGTGGGTGGACGGACGATGGGCACGCAAGCGCTGCTTGGCGACGGAGACCGATACGAGCTGCTCGGCGAGCTGGCGAGCGGAGGCATGGCCACGGTCTACCTCGCGCGCATGCGGCGGCCGATGGGCTTCTCACGGCTCGTGGCCATCAAGTGCATGCACCCGCAGTTCGCGAAGGATCCCGACTTCGTCTCGATGTTCATGGATGAGGCTCGCCTGACCGCGCGGCTGCGTCATCCGAACATCGTCCCCACGCTCGACATCGTCGCCGAGGACGGGCACCTGCTCCTCGTGATGGAGTACGTCGAGGGTGCGTCGCTCGCGACCATCCTCAAGTCGGTGAACAAGGCCGGCGCTCGCGTGCCGGTGCCCATCGCCTGCGCGATCGTCCACGACCTGTTGCTCGGCCTGCACGAGGCGCATCAGGCGAAGGACGACGACGACGGTTCGCCGCTCGCGATCATCCATCGCGACGTCTCTCCTCAGAACGTCCTCGTGGGCATCGACGGGCTGTCGCGCGTGCTCGACTTCGGCGTCGCGAAGGCTCGCCAGAACACGCACCAGAGCAACGACAACGAGATCAAGGGCAAGATCCCGTACATGCCGCCGGAGCAGCTGTTCGGCGAGGCCCTCGATCACCGCGTCGACGTCTACGCCGCCGGCGTGACGCTCTGGGAGACGCTCGTCGGCGAGCGCCTGTTCGACGGCCCGAGCGAGGCGGCCCTCGTGAAGAAGATCAGCGAGGACCCGATCGTGCGTCCGAGCACGCGCGTCCCCGATCTGCCTGCGGAGGTCGAGGCGATCGTCATGCGCGCGCTCGAGCGCGACCCGAAGGATCGCTGGGAGTCCGCGCTCGCCATGGCCGAGGCGCTCGCCGCGGCGGTCAAGCTGCCGACGCGCACGGAGGTCTCGGCCTGGGTTCGGCAGTACGTGACGCCGCGCGAGGTCATCTCGGGCTCGAAGCTGCCCCTCGTCGAGGAGCCGACGACGCGCCGCACGACGATGCTCGCGATCCTCGAGCGGGCGAGCCGGCTGAGCCCGTCGGCGAAGCGCCCCGCTGCGACCGCGCCCACGACGTCGACCGTGCCGGCGGCGAAGGCTCGTGGTCGGCTCCGCAAGACCGGTGTCGCCATCGGCTTCGCCGTGATGGCGCTCGCCGTGTCGGGCCTCGCCGTGTCGCGCGTGAGGAAGAGCGAGGCCGCTCCGCGCGTCGCGCAGGTCGCTGCCGTACAAGAAGTCGCCGCCGCGGCCGCGCCGGTGCACGCCGCGGTCGCGCCGGTCGTGACCGCTACGGCGGAGAAGGCCGTCGAGGCGCCGCCTCCGGCGGAGCCGGCCGCCAAGCCCGCCGCCGAGCAGAAGCCCGAGGCGCAGGCGACGGCGAACGCCGCGCCGCGCGCGAAGCGCAGCACGACGACGGCGGCCGTGCAGAAGCCCGCCGCCGCCGCACGCCGCGCCGCCGACAACGACGGGGCGAAGAAGGATCCCGCTTGCGCCATTCCGTACACGGTCGACGCGGAGGGGCACAAGCACTTCAAGGCCGAATGCTTCTGAGACGCGTCTCCGGCGCAGCCGTCGCCGGCGCGCTGTTCCTCGCGTCGAGCGCAGGGCATGCGGACGAAGAGCCGGCAGGACCTCCGGACAAGGCCGCGTGCATCAAGGCGCACGACGACGGCCAGGCGCTGCGCGCCGGTCGCAAGCTCATCGCTGCGCGCGCGCAGTACGTGACGTGCTCGCACGAAGCGTGTCCCTTGATGATCCGCGACGAGTGCTCGAAGGGCCTCCGCGAGGTCGACGAGGCGCTGCCCACGTTCGTCTTCTCCGCGAGCGTCGACGGCAAGGACGTGACCGACGCGGCGGTCTTCCTCGACGGCGAGCGCCTGCAAGGCGGGCTCGATGGGCGTGCGATTCCCGTCGACCCCGGGCCGCACGTGGCGCGCTTCGAGCGGCCGGGCACGGGCACCGTCGAGGTGAAGGTCGTCGCGCGCGAAGGGGAGAAGAACCGGCTCGTCACGGGCGCGTTCGTGCTCGCGAAGCCCAAGACCGAGACGCCCTCGGACAAGGAGACGGTGAAGGTCGAGCGCGAGCGCTTCCCCTACGTGCCGGTCGCCTTTGCCGGCGCGGGCGTGCTCTCGCTCGGCGCGGCGTTGCTCGTGGACATCGGGATGCGCGACCGCGCCGAGGAGCTCCACGCCACGTGCGCGCCCAACTGCCCGCAGGCGGAGCGTGACGCGCTGAGCGACAGGCTCGTGCTGCGAAACGTCACCATCGGCATCGGGCTCGGTGCGCTCGCGGTGGCGGCGGTCACCTACGTCGTTGGGTCGCGGAAGTAGAAACGCGTTACGATGAACGGGCCCCCATGACGAAACCTGGAGAGATGGCCACCGTTCGCAGGACGCGGTTCACGCGCCCTGCGCCTGCCGGCTCGGCGTTCGTGCTCACCGTCGTCGAGGGCCCGGATGCCGGGCTCGTGAAATCGCTCGACGCGACCGGGCCGACGCGCGCCCTGCTCGGGCAGAGCCCCGTCTGCACGATTCGGCTGACCGACCGCGAGGTGTCGCGTCGTCACGCGGCCCTCACCGTCATGGACACGAAGCTCGTGCTGCTCGATCTCGGGTCGACGAACGGGACGACGGTGAACGGCGTGCTCGTCAAGGAGGCCCTCCTCCAGGGCGGCGAGGCGATCCGCGTGGGCTCGTCCGTGCTCTCCGTCAAACGCGGCGAGGCGCGCGCGGCGGAGCTCGTCCAGGCGACGTCGTTCGGTCGCGTCCTCGGCGCGTCGCCCGCGATGAAGCGCCTCTACCCGGCGCTCACCCAGCTCGCGAGCAACGACGGTCCGGTCCTCGTCGAGGGCGAGGCCGGCACGGGCAAGGAGCTCGTCGCCGAGGAGCTGCACCGCGCCAGCGGCCGTACCGACGGGCCGTTCATCACGCTGGCGTCGAGCACGATCCCGGTCGAGCGGCTCGCCGCGAGCCTCTTCGACCCCGGCGGGCTCCTCGAGCAGGCGCGAGGCGGCGTCCTCTTCATCGACGAGGTCGGCAACCTGCCTCGTGACGTCCAGCTCCGGCTGCGCGAGACGATCACGAAGTCGCGCGACGTCCGCGTCATCGCCGCGACGCGCCGCGACCTCGATCGCGACGTCGCCCAGGGCCGCTTCGACGACGACCTCTTCTTCGCCCTCGCGGCGGGGCGCATCGAGCTGCCGCCGCTCCGCGATCGCGAGGGGGACGTCGCCCTCCTGGCGCGCCACTTCTGGCAGGAGCTCGCGCCATCGGCGGGTTCGAGGGAATCGAAGGAGCTGCCCGAAGACTTCCTTCCGCGCTTCGAGCACTACCAGTGGCCGGGCAACGTGCGGGAGTTGCGCAGCGCCGTGCTCGCCCGCATGACGATGGGCGAGCTCGGTCCGACGTACCGCTCCGACGAGGCGAAGCAGCAGGGGCTCGACTTCTTGAGCGCCGTGATCGAGGAGGATCTGCCCTTCCCGACCGCGCGCGAGCGCGTCGTCTCCGAGTTCGAGCGCCGCTACGTCGAGCGCGTGCTCGCACGTCACAACGGAAACGTCACCCAGGCGGCGCGCGCGAGCGGCGTCGCTCACCGTTACTTCCAGCTCGTGAAGGCCAGGCTCAAGTGAGACTCGCCCCCCTCGTCCTCTCGCTGTTGACCGTGTCGGCCGCGTGCGTGCCGGCGACGTTCGATGGTCTGACCGGAGGCGACGAGGGCTCGTTCGACCCGCACGCGTCGCAGGGACCGATCGTCGACGACGGCATCCCGGCGCCGCGCCACCTCTCGCCCATCTCCGTCTCCTGGGTCAACACGGACCGCCCGAAGCTCCGCTGGAAGCTCGCACCCGGGACCATCGGTGCCATCGTCGAGCTGTCGCGCACCCGTGACTTCGCCGAGGTCGCCCATCGGTACGTCGGGACGGGCGAGGAGCTCGTCGTCGAGGACGCGCTCGAGCCCGGCTTCTGGTTCTGGCGTCTCCGGGGGCGAACGCTCGACGCCGAAGGTCCGACGGATCCGGAGGCCCCCGTCTGGGAGTTTCTCGTCCGAGGTCCGTCCGCGAAGCAGGCTTCGGATGCCCCGCACGGGTCCATCCTCGACATGAACGGCGACGGCGAGCCGGATCTCGCGATCGTCTACGAGGAGCAGGACCCCGAGAACCCGGACGCCCCGCACGAGAACGTGCAATACGTCCTCTTCGGCCAGAAGAACGGCCACACGTTCAGTTGGGACGAGGGCAGCTTCTTCGGCTTCCCCGTCGGACGGCTGGACATCTCGTTGACGGGCGGCACGGACCTCGACGGCGACGGCTTCAGCGACCTCGTCCGCTCCGACGCCCTGCCGGGCTACTTCAACCCCGACAAGTTCTACGGGACGGTCGAGATCGATTTCGGCGCGCCCGAGGGCTTCGACGTGGATCGGTTCGAAGGGCCGGAGCACTACGCCCCCGTCCCCGAGTTCGATCCGTCGATTCTGCCCGTGCTCGAGACGGTGGGAGACGTCGACGGCGACGGGTTCGGCGACTTCGTGGCTTCGCTCCCGGACATGACGTTCGTGAGCCTCGGGAGCCCGCTCGGGGCAGGCTCGCTCCTTCTGCATCCGCCTCCCTACGGCGCGCCGAAGGCGACGACCCCCGCGGCCCTCACCGGCGGTGCCGACGTCGACGGCGACGGCGTCGCCGATTTTGCGATGTCCTGGCTGTTGCCGACGTCGCCGATCGGCTACGGCGGAGCACGGAACCAGCGCCTCGCGGAGATGAAGACGCCGAAGTTCAAGGCGGCCATCCCCACGAAGGCGATCGCTCTCACGATGGGCGATTTCGACGGCGACGGCGTCGCGGAGATGGCGTTCTCGACGCTCGTCCCGGAGGGCGCCGAGGGGTCGTACCCCGCGGTCTGCGTCTATTCGCCGGCGAGGGATCCGCTCGACACCGCACGAGACTGTCACCGATCGACGGCCGCGATCGAAGGCTTCGGCCTGAGCCTCGCCGCGGGCGACCTCGACGAGGACGGCCGCGACGAGATCGTCGTGGCCAGCGCGACGGGGATCGCCGTCGTTCGCATGAAGGCCGACGGCTCGGGATTCGAGGAGACGCCGATCGAGGGCAGCTTCCTCCCCCGCGTGACGATGATCCATCCCGGGCGGCCGGGGCCCGCGCGCTGGGCGGCCGTCGGCGCCGACCAGAAGACGATCACGATCTTCGCCGGCACCGACGTCCACCAGTTCTTCGACATGCGGATGGACGCGTACGTCGTGAAGCTGGGCGGGGTGATCCGCTGATCGAGCCGAGGCGAGCGACAGCGGGCCCGCGAGCGGCTACGCTTTCGTTCGGACCTTGCGCGCGCTTCGGTTCGTCTTCTTCGTCTTGTCGGCTGCTGCCATCCCGTTCGGATTCGCGCCCGAGCTCGGGTGCAGGCCCGACTCGTTCGACGGCATCGTGGGCGGGCCGGGAGACGCGGGCGACGCGCAGACGCCGACCGAGCTCCGTCCCGACGAGAACCTGCCCGCGCCGCGGCCCGTCGCGCCGCTCTCCGTCTCGTGGGTGAACGGGTCGCGCGTGCGCTTCGAGTGGGAGCTCGCGCAAGGGACGACGGGCGCACGGATCGAGCTGTGTCGCACGCGCGCGTGCGACGGGGAGAAGAAGACGTTCGACGCGGACGGCATCGAGCTGCTCACGCCCGAGGAGCTGCCCACCGGATTCTGGTTCTGGCGGCTGTACGGCAAGACGGCCGACGCGATCGGCACGAAGCCGAGCGCGACGTGGGAGCTCCTCGTGCGCGGCGGGCCGCTCACGAGCGGGAGAGGCACCGGGTCGATCACCGACGTCAACGGCGACGGCGCGCCGGACCTCGTCGTCACCATGGAGGTCGAGCCGATCCTCGACGACGCCGGGACCTTCACGCCCTACGACCTCGTCGTGCTCTTCGGGTCGAAGGAGGATCCGACGCGCTTCACCATGCCGGATGTCACGAGCCCGCTCTACCTGCCCGCCACGCACGGCACGGACGTGGCGGTCACCGACGTCGACGGCGACGGCTTTTCCGATCTGACGTGGGCGCTCGAGGCCCGCGGACACTTCGACGTCCTCGCGTTCGCCGGCTCGGCGGACTTTCTTCGCCCCTCCCTGACCACGGTGGTCACGCCCCCGCTCCTCGATCCGCCGAACCTCCGCGAGGCCGGCGACGTCGACCTCGACGGTCGGGGTGACGTGGTGATCAGCACGCGCCGAGACATCTTCACGCTCCTGGGGACCGCCGGCGGCCCGGGCCCGATGACGTACGTCTTCCAGCTCGGCTTGATCGACACGGAGGGCGGCGTCCCCGATCTACCGTCCGCAATGGCGCTGGGGGCCGGGCACGACTACGACGGCGACGGCGTCCCCGAGTCGCCGTTCGCGTGGCCGTTGGGGGATACACCCGTGGCCTACCTCCTCGCCGGGGTACCGGCCGTCATGGCGGCCGCACCGGTGTTCCTGAGCGGGCCGCCGAAGGGTGAAGCGACGGCCTTCGCGGGAGGCGACTTCTCGGGCCGCGGTCTGACGGACACGGCGTTCGCCACCACGGTCGAGGGTGCACCGGCAGTGTGCATCCTGCGGGGGCTCGATCTCGAAGCGGAGGAGAACCCGGCCACGTGCTGGTCGCCGCCTTCGCCTGCGCCGCCGGGATTCGCCTCGAGCATGACGGCGGCAGACCTCGACGAGGACGGCCGCGACGAGCTCGTCGTCGGCTCGACCGCGAACGGCATCTGGATCCTGCGCTGGGCCGATGCGGGCATCACGGCCGAGCACCTCGACGTCCCGTACGGCGCGAAGGTGACGACCATTCACCCCGGCCGTCCGGGGCCGGCGGTATGGGCTGCGACCCAAGCGTCCGGCGCCGACATCGCGATCTTCCGGGGCACCACGAAGAGCGCGACCATCCAGCCGCCCGAGTTCACGAGGGGTTTCGGCTCGACGATCCGCTGATCGCGGAGAAGTAGACCTTGAACGTCGCGGTCATCCCCGTAGGATGCGCCCCGTATGTTCGACGAGCTGGAGGAGGAGAGCGTCGACGTGACGCAGGACTCGTCCGATCGCGCCATCGCGTGGACGATCTGGTCGCGCAGCGAAGACAAGAGCCTCACTCCCGAGGAGGGATGGGCGATCCTCCACGAGCGCTACCCCGACGAGCCCCGCTTCCTCCTGCTCAACGCGTATGCGGAGCTGAGCGAGACGCGCAGGCTGCTCGAAGGCCGGCAGAAGGCCGCAGGCACCTCCGCCAAGAGCGCGGGCGCCGAGGTCGGCTCCTGGTCGCCGGGGTACTTCTTGAAGAAGGTCGAACGCGTCCTCGAGAAGGCGAGCGACGCGTTGCAGCCTCAGATCCGCGATCTGATGGTCTTCGGCAGCGCCGTGCTCGCCGGCGCGAAGGACGACGACGCGAAGGCGCTCGCCGACCTGCGCGCGAGGATCGGCGCGGATGCCGAGGAGCCGAAGCGAGACGATCGCGATCGCGCCGGCCTCCGCCTGCGCCGCTTCGAGCGCGAGGTCCTCAAGGAGATCGACCTTCGCACGCAGAACGACAAGCCGCTCGGAAAGCGTGCACCCGCTCCCGCCGCGCCGTCACCGCAGACCGTGTGGGCGACCGCGGTCGCCGACGAGAAGAAGCCCCGCAGGAAGTACGCCGCGGACGCTCGCTTCGAGAAAGGCGAGCTCGTCGAGCACCCGAAGTTCGGCGTCGGCGTCGTCACCGGCATCGAGCCGGGGAAGGCCGTCATCCTCTTCGAGAGCGGAACGCGCAAGCTGGTCGCGGGGAGCTGAGCTTCTTTCTCCGGAGCCGGGTGCCTGGAGCCCGGAGCCAGCTCACAGCGTCTCCAGATACCGAACGAGATCCGCGATCTGATCCCGCGACAGGTCTCGCGTGTCCCCGTGCATGGCGCCGCCGCACGCGGGATCGAAGCGATCGAACAGCGTCTTCGCGCACCCCGTGTGGATGAAGGGCGCGCGCCAAGCCACGCCGACGAGCGAGGGAACCTGGAAGGCGCCGCCGGTGCCGACGTCGACGGTCTGGTTGTTCGTCATGAGCGGGCCGGAGTGGCAGCTCGCGCACCGCTGGTCGAAGAGCTCCTTGCCGCGCGCAGGCGCTTCGGCCGGGTTGCGGAGCTTCGGAGGCGGCGGGAGCGTGAAGAGGAACTTGCCGAGCACGTCGACCTGCGCGTCGTCGATCCTCGGACCGCCCATGCGCTCGACGAAGACGTGCTCGACGAGCATCTTGAGGTCCTTCATGTCGCCGACCCAGTGGAACGGCTCGGTGTTCGGAGTCGTCCCGAGCAGCGACGGTGTGCGCCGCGGGCCCATGCCGACGAACTCCCAGGTCTTTCCGTCGTCGCCGCCCTCTGCGTGGCACGAGGCGCACGCGATGTTGCCGCCCGCGTTCGCGTGGAAGATCGCGTGGCCGGTGTCCGCCCTGCTGTCGCTCGCGAGGACGATGCTCTTCCACGGCCGCCGCCGGTCGGGGGTCATGATGTGGAGCGCGGCCGGCTCGCGCGTCTGCACGACGAGCTGATCCTTGTCGTCGAAGCCGGCGGCGATCGCCTGACCGGGGACGTTGCCCTCGATCGCCTGGACGCAATCGCCGGTCGAGGCGAGCAGCTGGTTGCGATGTACGACGAAGAGCTGCGGAAGGCTCGGCGTGAACGCGTTGCCGGCGGCGACGACGACGAACTCCCGTCCGTTCGTGGCGAGGTCGACGGGCAGGACGGCGCGGGGAAGGCGTACCGATGGGAAAGACGGCTGACCGATGACGTCCTCGAACGAAGGATCGCGCAGCCAGAGCCGCGTGCTCACGATGGCGACGTCGCTGCACCTCGGATCGACGCCCGTCGTCGGAGAGCCGTAGCCGCCTGGCTCGGGGCGTACGGGCTCCGGGCTCGGCTCCTGCGTGACGACGGCCGGGATCTCCTCGGCCTCCTCTCCTTCGAGTCCTTCGGGCTCGTCGGGCGCCGTGGGAGCGGCGACCGCGCGCCACGCGAGGTTGGCCTCCCCCAGCGTCTCGTCGTGGTTTCCGTTCGCGGCGCTCTCGACGGCGGGCACGACGTGCGCCGAGCGGAAGCGCGTGGCGAGCACGCGCTTCTTCGTGACGACGACGTCGCGGAGATCGAGCCCGAGGTTCACCTTCGTCTTCGCAGGGCCGCCGTCCGTGGCGAAGGTGAGGAGGTCGCCCGTCGCGCAAGCGACCCAGAGCTGGTCGTTGGCGGCGTCGAACGTGACGCCGCGAGGCGCCGTGCATGCATGACGGAGCGACACCTTGCCGGTCGCGAGATCGATGGTCGCGAGCTCGCCCGTGTTGCGCAGCGCGACGTGCGCGCGGCCGGAGGCGTCGAGCGCGACACGGCCGGGCTCGCTGCGGTGCGCGAGCTGGATGGAGTGGCGAATCGTTCGTGTCGGTAGATCGACGACGTACACGCGATCGCGATCGGGGTCGGCTGCGACGGCGAGGCCGTCCGTCCGCGAGACCGCGAGCGTGCCGCCGCTGATCGGAGGGGGCGGCTCTTGCTGCTGGACGAGCGGCCCGAAGTCGGGTTGAGGGCCCTGCCGTGGAGCGGGCTTCGCCGTCGGCGGTTCGCCGTCGTTGGAGCGCGCGCTGCTGCAAGCCGCAATCACGAGAGGGATCCCGAGGACGAGCTGCGTCTTCGCAGGAAGCTTTCCGATTTTCATGTCGTCTCCATCGCAGCCCTCGCGCTGCCGAACTGCTTCGGGGGAAACAGTGATACGGCCTCGCCGGCGTGGCTCAGAATTCGTTCCGACCACGCCGTCCCTCCGCTCATCGTCCCCCTCCGTCGGTGCACGCCGTGTCGCTCTGGATCCAGACGCGGCCCACGCACGCAAACGTCAGATCTCTCCAAAGGATACAAGACCCGTAGTCGCAGACCATGGGGCGGACGCAGTCGGCTCCGATCGGCGGTCGCTGCGCGGGACAGCCGCCTCGGGGCGGCGGAGCGCAGCGCCATCGACCGGTCGGCGGGTCGCCACCGTCGGCCGCATCACCGCCGTCACCGCCGTCGGGCTCGTCGGCGATACAGGCGCACGTGCCCTCCGGATAGCTGCATCCCATCGTCGTGTCGCTGCACGGGGCTCCAGGCTGGATGGCCTCGAACCTGGTGGGGCAGCGGCCGAGACACGCGCGCTGCGGCTCGCGCTGCCATCGGCGCGAGCAGCGGAAGACCTCGTTGCATTCGGCGTCGAGGTCGTGCCCGTATTCGCAGGTGAACTCGGCTCCCCCGAACCCGCCGCTGCACCCCGCGTCTTCGACGGGCGGCGCCTCCGGACACCTCGATGCGGGCTGGAAGTCCGGTCTGGAAGGAGGCGTCGGAGGGGGCTCGTCCTCCGGCGGCACGCTCACGATGCCGACGGAGGCGTCCTCCTCGCCGCACGCGACGGCCGCGGCCAGAGCCGCACCGATGCTCGCCAAGACGATCGACCGTCGCATCAACGACATGTCGCGCCTCCCATGCGCCACGTGGAGTCGATGCACCCCATGAGGACCCCACGCTTGAACGAGCAGCTCCCGTAGTCGCACCATTGCCGGCCGACGCACTTTTGCCCGGCGAGCGGACGGTTCACCGGACAGGAGGTGACGGGCTGCACGCAGACCCACTTCCGCTCGTGCGCGGTGGCGCCGTCGCGGCCGGTCGTGCATGCGCACGTGCCGTCGGTCACGCTGCAGACGACCTCGTCCGCGTCGGTGACCGGACCTTCCTCCGCCGGCTCCTCGATCGTGCACGGCTTCCCGTCGAGGGACGCGACGTTCGTGTCCGTGGGACAGAGCGCCTTACGACAGGGCCCGCCGTAGATCGGCTCCCAGTACATCTCGGGCACTGCGCCCCGACATACGAGGAGCGTGTTGCAGTCCTGGTCGGCGCTCGAGCCGTACTCGCAGACCGAGCCCGGGACGGCGCAGGGGCTGTTCTCGCGCGGTCTGTTCACCGGGCACACCATCGGCGGCTCGGAGGGCCGGCCTGCGTCCGTCTGCGCCGGCGGGGGCGTGCCCGTCGTCACGTCGGCTTCTGGATCGGCGTAGACGTCGCCGCACCCGACGCCGACGGCGAGGGCCCCGAGCGGAACCGTCCAGAGGGCCGCGAGTCTCACCGGATCATCACCTCCAAGCGAAGCGCCAGAGCGCCGAACGGCTGGCCCCAGTACGCGACGTGGTCGCCTTCGTCGCGTGCGACGAGTCGATGCAACGTCGTCCCGAGGATGCCATCGACGACGAAGCGCATTGGACCGAAGAGCCGCATCGAGAGCCCCGCGCTCGCGTAGCCGGCAGGCGACGCGGCACTGTCGCTGTCGCGGTTCGTCGTGGAGATCTGGGCGCCCGACGGCTCGAAGGTCTGGGCGAGCCCGATCTCGGTGGCGGAGATCCAAGCGACGCCGAGGCCTGCTCCGAAGCGGGGGATCATGAACGCGGTCGGCGCGGCGAGAGGGACCTCCACGCCTGCTCCGACGAACGAGGGCGCGACCCTGTAGTCTCGGGCGCCGTTGCGGTCGAACGCGTGCTCCTCGAGGGCGAGCTCGACGCGCGCCGTCGCCGCGACGTTCCGTAGGATCCCGACGCCGATCTGGGCGGACAGCGCGCTCACGCTCGCGTCCACGCCGAGCAGACCGGACAACCCGACGCTCCCGACGACGATCGGTGTGCGTCGCTCGCTCTTCGCGGGCGCGGGGTTCTTCGGCGGCACGTCGGGGACGACCGCGCCGTCGACGTCCGCCGGCGCCCTCTGCGATGCCGGCGGGCTCGGGGGTTTGCGGGCGGCGCCTTCTTCCTCCGCCTCGCGCATCGCGATCGCCGCGCGCGTGACCTCGGCGGCGCGCACGGCCGTCGTCTCGCGTGCGCCCTCGCCTTCGTCGTGGCTCGCGATCACGTCCTGCAGGCGCAGCGTCGCTCCGTCCGAGACCCATACGCCGACCTGGTCGCCGTCGGAGCACGTCGCTGCGATCGCGCCCTCGTCCTTCGCCGCCACGACGACGGCGCTGCGCGCGCAGCCGTCGAGCGCGCCGACGCGCACGGCCTCGAAGCCGAGCGCCGTCAGCTCCTGGTGGACGCGCGCGGCGATGGGATCGTCTTGCGGGCCTCCGACGACGACACGTCGACGACCAGCGCCGGGCTCGGCGGCCGTCGCGGTGCTCGCGGCGAGGAGCGACGCAGCCCCGAGCACAAGAACAAGGGCCGTCCTCTTGCCGTCGCTTGGATGAACCGCCCGCCGCCTCCAGGGAGCGTATCCGGTGCTCACCGGCCTCCTCCTGCCGAGGCCGTCAGCTTGCGCGCGAGCGCGGCATGCGGTCCGTCCGGGTACGCGGCGAGGTATCGGACGGCCAATCGCTCGGCGCGCGACGCGTCGCCTGCGCGGTGCCGCGCCTCGAGCGCGCGTCCGAGGGCCTCGCGCGCGAGGCTGCCGTTCGGGCGCTCGCGCAGGTACGTCTCGAAGTGCTCTCCTGCGGCGACGAGATCGCGCCGGGAGTCCATCGCGATGCGGCCGAGCTCGAACGCGGCGGTCGCCGCCGCGTCGCTCCCGGAAAAGCGTCGCCGCGTCGCCACGAGAGCCTCGCTCGCGCGATCGAAGCGGCCGGCGTATCGCGCGGCGTCGGCGAGCAGGAGAAGGTCCGGGCCCGAGAGCGTGTCGCACGTCGAGGCGAAGCCGGCGGCCTCGGCGGCAGCCAGCGCATCGGCGTGCGCTCCACGTCGCGCGAGCCCCACGATCGTGCGGGACGCGTCGGCGGGAGGCGCTGTGCGGACCGCGGAGGTGGACGCGACGGGCGCGCTCGGGATCGCCGTCGTGCTCGGCGTCGCAGCGGGCGCTCCGCGCTCCTCCAGCGGGCCCACGCGGAGCGAGCGATCTTTGCAAGATGCAACGAGCTCTTCGCCGGGCTGGAGGCGCCTGCCCTCGTCGCCGAGCATGTCGCAGCCGCGGACGTACACGGCGCCCTCCCGGAGGCGCACGACGAGACCGCTCGCGTCCGGGTCCCACGCCAAGTCGAACTTCGTACCCGTGACGCGGACCTCGAAGGGGCCCGCCTCGACGGCCCACTGCGTGTCGTCCTTGTGGACCACCGAGACGTGCACCGTCCCGCTCTCGACGAGGACGCGCGCTCCCGTCGGCGCGACCTCCGCGACGCGGACGCGCGTCGACGGCGCGAGACGGACGCGGCTCCCGTCGGAGAACGTGATCGGCATCTCGGCCGCCGCGGGCGCGGCGATGAACGCGCCGGTCGATCCCGGCGTCTCGCCCGCGCCTTCACCGACGACGAATCGGAGCGGACGGGCTTCGGCGGCGCTCGCCGAGTCCCGTGCGGGCTCGGGAGCGGCCGGCGAAGGGCTCTGGACGTTGGAGGCGAGCTCGGGCTCGGTGCTCGCCGGGGTCTCGCGCTTCACGACGAACACGACGGCGACGCCGGCCGCGGCCGCGAACGCGAGCCCGCCGGCGATCGTCGATGCACGAAGGCTCCTCCCCGTCGATCGGAGCCGGGGCTTCTCCCGCGCCACGAGCTTCGCGCGCACGCGGGACGCCGCGTCGTGCGACGTACGGGCCTGCTCCAGCGAACGCGAGACCTCCGCGCCGAGGTCCATGAGCCTCATTCGATCGCCCATCGACCCTCCTCGAGCCAGGGACGAAGCGCCTCGTGCCGCTTCGCGCGCGCGACGAAGTGCTTCTCCGCGCTCTTCAATCGTCGTTTGACCGTCGAAATGCTCACGTCGCACGCGAGCGCCACCTCGGCGAGCTCCATGCCTTCGATGAATCGAAGGCTGAAGAACACGCGTTCGTCCGCGGACATGCTGCGAAGGACGTCGAACGTGCAGCGCGTCGCTTCGCTCACCTCCTCGCTCGCCGTCGGCTGCGACGTCTCGGGCAGCACGTCGACGAAGCGAAGCCATCGCCAGCGCGTCCGACGGCGGATCCACTCGCGTGCGGTGTACACGGTGATCCCCGTCAGCCAGCTCTTGAGCCGCGACGGCTCCTCGACCGTCTCGATCTTCTCGAGGGCGCGCACGAAGATTTCGTGGAGCAGGTCCTCGGCCTCGGGCTCGGGACCGAGAATGCTCCACACGAGACGCTCGACGTGCGCGCCGTAGCGATCGAAGAGCACACCTGCGGCTTCGGTCGACCCCTTCCGGATCTCGCTCACGAGAAGGCCGTCCGCGGCCTTGTGGAGCGGATGGAGCTCCCGGACCACCGAGGTCCGGCGCTCCTTCTTGTCCTTGGGAAGAGGCGTCACCAAGAGGTCCCCCCGAAGAGAGCCTCGAGAGAGTGTCGCGTCCGTCCCGCCGTGGGTCAGGAATTTTCGAGCCTGGGATGGGTGCGTTTGTCGCACTTGACCGCAGATGCCTGGGGCGTCGGCGCAATCCGTGCGCGAGCCGAGGCGCAGAAAGTCGAAGCAAGACGATGGGAAAGCCGCTCGTCGTCGAGGCTTGCTAAGGTTTGGGGCCTCACGACGAACGAGCAGACCGATGGCCTTCTACCAGTCCCCTCCTGAGCTCGGAAACACGTACCTCGGCGATGACGTGCTGCGGCGCTACCTGAGGAACACCATGCCGCCCGACGTCCTGTCGCGGGTCGAGCAGGAGCTCGTGGACCTCGGCGAGCTCGCGGGCGGCGAGCTCTATCGCGAGGCGGTGGCGTCGTACCGCGACGAGCCGCGCCACGATCCGTGGGGCGCGTGGGGCAGGCGCATCGATCACATCGAGCTGACTCCGCTCTGGAGGAAGGCGCAGCGGATCACGGCGGAGCGCGGCATCGTCGCGACCGCCTACGAGAAGAAGAACGGCCCGCTGTCCCGCGTGCACCAGTTCGCGCTCGTCTACCTCGTCGAGCCGTCCTGGCACGTCTACTCGTGCCCGCTCGCGATGACGGACGGGGCTGCGAAGACCCTCATCGTCTCGAAGAACCAGAAGCTCATCGACCGCGCCGTGCCGCACCTCACGAGCCGCGATCCCGGCTGGGCCTGGACGAGCGGGCAGTGGATGACGGAGCGCACCGGCGGGAGCGACGTCGCGATCAGCGAGACCGTCGCGCGGCCGGTCCCCGGCGAGGAGGGCGTCTACACGCTCCACGGGACGAAGTGGTTCAGCTCGGCGACGACGTCGCAGATGGCGCTGACGCTCGGCCGCCCGGAGGGCAATCCGCCCGGAGGCAGCGGCCTCGCGCTCTTCTACGTCGAGGTCCGCAACCCGGACGGCTCGATGAACGGCATCACCGTCAACCGGCTCAAGGACAAGCTCGGTACGCGCATGGTGCCGACCGCGGAGCTCACGCTCGACGGCACGCGCGCGATCCCGGTCATCGGCACGAGGGACGGCATCAAGAACATCACGCCGATGCTCAACATCACGCGGACGTGGAACGCGGTCTGCGCCGTCGCCGGCATGGCCCGCGGCCTCATGCTCGCGAAGGACTACGCGCGCCGTCGCGTCGCCTTCGGCGCGCCTCTCTCCGAGAAGCCGCTCCACGTCGACACGCTCGCGGCCATCGACGCCGAGTACCAGGGCGCGATGCTCCTCGCGTTCCGCGTCGTCGAGCTGCTCGGAAAGGAGGAGTGCGGCGAGCTCTCCGAGCACGAGGCGGCCCTCGCGCGCCTCCTCACCCCGATCGCCAAGCTCGTCACCGCGAAGCAGGCGGTCGCCGTCGCGAGCGAGTGCCTCGAGGCGTTCGGCGGCGCCGGGTACATCGAGGACACCGGGCTGCCGCGCCTGCTCCGGGACGCCCAGGTGCTGCCGATCTGGGAGGGCACCACGAACGTCCTCTCTCTCGATCTGCTCCGCGTGCTCTCGAAGGGCGGCAGTCTCGAGCCGCTCGCCCGCGACGTGCAGGCGTGCGTGAAGGACGCCGATCCGTCGCTGAAGGAGCCCGCCGAGGCGGCGGTCCGCGCGACGGAGCACGCGACGGCGTGGCTGATGCGCACGCTCGAGTCCGGCGGTCCTCCGGCCGTGGAGGCAGGTGCGCGCCGCCTCGCGCTCACGCTCGGCCGCGCCTACGAGGTCGCGCTCCTCGTCCGCGAGGCGACGCGCTCGAAGGGCCGCGGCGACGACGCGAAGCCGGCCGCCGCCGCGCGCCGCCTCTGGCGCAACGGCATCGACCTCGTCATCGACGAGCCGCTCGACTCCGACGCGAAGATCCTCCTCGGCTGATCGCGGCGGCCAGCGCTGGTCTTCAGCCCTTCGCGATCAAGAGCGCCGCGAGGAGCGCGAAGCCGAGGACCGCGACGAGCAAGCCGATCACGAGGCTGCCGCCGGGCGGCTTCGCGGTGACGCGGGCGCGCGCCGAGTCGTGGTCCTCGAGATCGGCGAGCAGCATCGTGGCGCGCGCCTCGCGGGCGGCGGCCGTGAGGAGGAGGACCTCGAGGATGGCCGCGGCGGCGAGCGAGACGAGCCCGATGAACAGGCCCGCGCGATGACGCGCTCGGTTCTCGGCGCCGCGCGTCGCCATTCCGTCGACGGCGAGCCAACGTGGGAAGCCGCTCGCCGGTCGCCGCGCGAGCCACGGGCCGAGGCTGCACGCCTCCTCCGGGCGGACGTCCGGGGCGCCGCCGACGAGGAAGGGCTTCGCGATCGTCGCGCCCGAGAGCCGCTCCGCGCCGCGCGGCTCGCCCGACACGACGATCCAGTGGAGCCCGGGGGCGAGCGGCGGCATCTCGAACCGCGCGCGCGGGACGGGATCGCCCGCTTCGGTTCGTAGCGGAAGGGCTGCGGCGAAGACGCGGCCGCGCTCGTCGTTCACCTCTGCGTAGACGACGTCGCGTGGGTTCGGCGCGACGAGCACCGCCGTCTCCGACTTCCCCTCGGGGACGAAGCGCGGTGCGCTCACGAAGAACGCTCCCGGCGCGACGGGCAAGGCACCGAACCACACCCCTCTTCGCGTGTCGTCCTTCGCGTCGATCCGGAGCCCGACCACGTGCGCCTGCGCCGTCACGCGCAGCTCGGCCCATCCGCCGCACGACACCTTCGGGCGCCCGCCGACGACGAGGCCCGGCTCGGGCGTGACCTCGAGCGACACGCGCGCCGGATCGCCGTCCGGCACGGTCACGCGCGCCCATACGGACGTCTCGGACCCGACGACGAGGCTCTCGCCTTCGACCACGACGTCGATCCCAATCGCGCCTTCGCTCCTCGACGGACGCGCCGCCGCGCGCTCCGGATCGAGGACGGGCGACCAGCTCACCCGCTGCGTGTCGACCGTCCCGCGCGCGAGCGGCTCGCGCTCGCCCGCCGCGTGTACCTCGATCTCGACCGGATCGCCCGGCGACAGATCGGGGATCGCGAGCGACGCCTCCGCGATGCCGTCCGCGTTGCTCGCGCCGGTCCAGCGCGCTTCCTTGCCTTTGCTCCGCGCGATCACCGTGAGGTCCGGCATCGCGACGGTCTCGCGGACGCCGCGGTCCTCCAGGTACGTGAGGATCTGCCACGCGAGCGGCGTCGGCGCGCCGGGCGCGGGCGGCTTGCCGGGCGGAGCCGCGAACACGCTCGCCGCCTTCACGGCGTGGCCGGCGCCGATGCGAAGCCCGATCATCAACGTCGCGACGGACACGAGCGGCGCCAAGACCACGAGCGCGGTGCGGCGGCGCGGCGTCAAGGAGCCCACCGGACGACCACCTTCGATCCGGGCACGTCGATCTTCACCGGCTCTTCGCCGTTGCAACCGAGCGCGTCCTTCGCGAGGACGATCTCGGAGACGCCGCTCGCCGCGAGGACGTGCACGCCGTCGCTCCGCCGCTCGACGTCGACGAACGCCTCGCGATCCACGTCGGCGGACGGCGCGCGGACCAGGCGGACGCCGTATGCCTCCGTGTCGATCGCGCGCACGCTGCGGAACGAGACGCGCGACGGCCGACGGGGCGCCACCGCGGTCGACGCACGCTCGACGACGCGACGGATGTACTTCACGACGAGCGGCGCTTCGTGGCCCATCCCCGGCACGCGCTCGAGCTCGACGGAGAAGCCCGCCTTCTTCATCGCCGATTCGAGCATCGTGCTCTGCACGAGCGGCGAGACGCGGTCCTGTTCGCCGTGGACGAGGAAGACGGGCAGGTGTCGAGCGTTCTCGACGACGTCGAGCGCGTTGACGCGGCGGGCGCCCCGCTCGTCGACGAGGATGCTCTTCACGTACGTCCCGAGGTCGTAGCGGCTGTCGCCGAAGAAGCTCGCGACGAAGGCGAAGCGATCCGGCCGGTGGAACGCGATCGTCGTCGCGCCCGCCCCGCCCATCGACGCGCCCCAGATCGAGACGCGCTGCCGATCGATCGCGAGCTCGCCGGCGAGCGCGTCGATCGCGCGCATCACCTCGTCCTCGGCGTCGGCGACGTAGAGCGAGTTGCCGAGCCCGCTCGGCATCAAGAGGACGACGTCGCGCTTGCCCGCCTCGTCGAGCAGCTCCTCGTACGCGGCGTACGTCCAGGGCGAGCCGTTCCACGGATGTGCGCCGACGAGGACGGCGGACGGTTTGCTGCGATCGTGCCCGCCGGGGACGAACACGACGGCCTCGCCGCCGCCCTTCTTCGCGTGCGGGCTCTCGAAGCGCATCGTCGACAGGCCGTCCGTCGTACGGACCACCGCGCCGACGCGAGGCGGTCCGCTGCACGCGATGCGCTTCTCGTAGGCGCTGACCTCGACCTCGATCGTGATCTCCCTCGGCGCTTCGTCTCCGACGCGGAGGACCAGCGGTCCCTTCGAGCCCGCGTCCTTCGGCACGCCGTCGACGAGGACGCGCTTGCGCCCGGCGCAGTGCGGGACGAGCACCGCCTCGCCGGTCGCCACGAAACGGATCGTGTACGGGCCGGGCGCCTTCGGCGCCGAGAGGTCCGCCCACGCCGTCGGCTTCGGCTCGCCGCGGCCGGCCCGGAGGCTGACGCGCTCGATGGCGCGCCCCGACACGGTGTCGTGCGTGAGGTCCGCGCGCGCCTCGGCGCTCCAGAGAAGGGCGAGCGCGAGCGCGGCGGCGGCCCCCGTCCAGGCACGTCCTCTTCCGTCGGTCGAGCCGGCGCCCCGAGCCATCGTGCGGAGTTCTAGCAGGTGGCGGCGGTCGTCTCATCCGGTCCCCGGCCTCGGTGCGCGGCGTCGGGCGGCGGGGGCACGCCTTTGTCCGCGCAGAGACTCACAGTTCGCTTGTCAAAGCCGGCCAGGGTCCCCTAAACGTTGTGGGCGATGTCGTCCGCCTCCGAGACCGGTACACGAACGATCGACACGGGGTTCATCCGCTCGCGGCTGGGCTCGCTCCTCGCGGTCGTTCCGTTCGGCGTTTGGACTGTCATTCACCTCTGGAACAACCTCGCGGCCTTCAAAGGCCCCGCGGAGTGGCAGTCCGCGGTGACGGAGTACTCGCATCCGTTCGCCTTCTTCTTGTCGTCGCTGGTGGCGCTGCTCCCGCTCGCGCTCCACGTCGTGTGGGGCCTCGGGCGGCTGAAGACCACGCGGCCGAACGTGGGCAAGTACCCGTACTTCGCCAACCTGAAGTACGTGCTCCAGCGCCTCTCCGCGATCGGCCTCTTGCTCTTCCTCGGCGCCCACATCTGGCTGGCGATGCTCCGGCCCCGCTTGATGGACGGGCGACCCGAGCCGTTCGCGGACATCGCGCACGAGATGCACCACCACACGCCGACGCTGATCGTCTACACGCTCGGCGTCCTCGGCACGGCCTATCACCTCGCGAACGGCGTCCAGACCTTCGCGATGGGGTGGGGCCTCGTCTCGAGCCGTCGCGCGCTCCGCAAGCTCGACGTCTTCGTCTGGATCTTCTTCATCGTGCTCCTCGCGATGGGGTGGGGAGCCGTCTACGCGATCTGGGACGCGGGCCGCTGACCGCCCGGTCCGCCCACAGCCAAGCGCGCCTCGCGTAGCTCCGGCGGAGCGGCCCGCCGCCTCGCGATCACCGGTCCGGCTCTCCAGTCTTGCTGGAGTCTGGAGACTCTCGTCCCTGGAGCCCGGAGCCCGGAGCCTCCTCGCGCCTGGAGCCCCCTGGAGCCTGGAGCCCGGAGCCTGGAGCCTCCTCGCGCCTGGAGCCCGGAGCCTCCTCGCGCCTGGAGCCCCCTGGAGCCTGGAGCCCGGAGCCTGGAGCCTCGATCTATGGTATTCGCCGCCCATGCCCTCCGCCGGGGAGCCCAAGACGCTCACGAGGCGCCTGTTCACGCTCGGCGTCGTGACCGGCGCCGTCGCCGTGCTCGCCGGCGGCTGCAGGAGGGCCAACGAGAACGAGATCCTGGTCGGCGCGTACCTCTCGCTCTCCGGAGCGGACTCGACGTTCGGCACCGACACGCGTGACGGGATCGAGCTCGCTGTCGAGGAGACGAACGCGGCGGGCGGCATCAAGGGCAAGCGCGTCCGGGTCCTCTACGAGGACGACAAGTCGATGACGCTGGAGGCCTCGCAGAAGGTCCGCCAGCTCATCGATCGCGACAAGGTCGTCGCGCTCCTCGGCGAGGTCGCTTCGAGCCGGTCGCTCGTCGGAGGCCTCATCGCGAACACGCGGAAGGTCCCGATGGTGACGCCGTCGTCGACCGCCGTCGAGGTCACGAAGGGCCGCGAGTGGGTCTTCCGCACGTGCTTCACCGACGATCAGCAAGGCGCCGTCGCCGCGCGCTTCGTGAAGAACGAGCTCAAGAAGAACCGGATGGGGATCTTCTACGCCGCGCAGGACACCTATTCGTCGGGTCTCGCGCGCAGCTTCCGCGAGGAGTTCAAGCGGCTCGGCGGGTCGATCGTCATCGACAAGGGCTACCAGAAGGGCGAGACGAACTTCCGGACGTACCTCTCGGAGCTGAAGGCGGCCAACCCCGACGCGATCTTCGTCCCGAACTACTACACGGAGATGGTCGTCATCGCGCGTCAGGCGAAGGAGGTCGGCTTCACGGGCTCCTCGTTCATCGGCGGCGACGGCTGGGACTCCGCCAACCTCGTCGAGGGCGCCGGCGCGGAGCTCGAGGGCGCGTACTTCACGAACCACTACGCGCCGGACGTGCCGTGGGAGAACTCGAAGAAGTTCTTCGCCGCCTTCACGGCCAAGTACAGGCGCGAGCCGACGAGCCTCGCCGCGCAGGGCTACGACGCCGCCCGCGTCCTGTTCGACGCCATCGAGCGCGCGCCCGAAATCAGCCACGACGCGATCCGCAGAGCGCTCGCCGAGACGAAGGACTTCAAGGGCGCGACCGGCACGATGAGCATGGACAAGGACCGGAACGCGAACAAGCCGATCGTGGTCGTCCAGATCAAGGATAGGAAGTTCAAGTACGCGGCGCAGTTGATGGCCGACTGACGAGAGGCTCCAGGCTCCAGGCTCCAGGAAGAACGACGGTGGCGGCTTCGATGAACTCCGGTCGATGGGACTCGCTACGAGCCCGTCGATCTCTTCTTCTCGCAGATCGACCGAACCGGTGCAGGTCTCGTGTGCGCGGCGAGCGCGTCTCGACGCAACTCCCTCCGGAGCCCGATCTGGAGCCTGGAGCCTGGGGCCTGGAACCCGATCTGGAGCCTGGAGCGTGGAGCCTGGAACCCGATCTGGAGCCTGGAGCCTGGAGCCTGGAGCCTGATCAATGAAACTCCTCGAGACCATCATCACCGGCATCACGCAGGGCTCGATGATCGCCCTCGTGGCCCTCGGGTACACGATGGTCTACGGGGTCCTGCGGCTCATCAACTTCGCGCACAGCGAGGTGTTCATGATGAGCGCCTACTTCGGGCTCATCTTCCTCGCGCTCCTCATCGGGGACACGTCGGCGCTCGGCGGGATGATGATCGAGCCGGGCGCGGGCGGAAGCGGGGTGCTCTCGGCGGCGCCGCTCGTCGCGACGGCGCTGGCGACCGTGCTCGCCATGTTCGGTGCGTCGGCGCTCGGGGTCGGTGTCGAGCGCGTGGCCTATCGGCCTCTTCGCGGTCGCGGGAGGGGCGCGCTCGTGCGGATCACGCCGCTCGTCACGGCGCTCGGAATGTCCGTGCTCTTGCAGAACCTCGCGCAGCTCCTGTTCACGGCGCGCTTCCGGCCGTACCCGCAGGTGCTCACCGGCGTCGTCCACGTCCCGGTCCTCGGGACGCTCTCTACGTCGCGCGTCGTCATCCTCGTGGCGGCCGTCGTCGTCATGGCCGGCCTCGAGCTCATCGTCAAACGGACGTGGTTCGGCAAGGCGATGCGGGCGCTCAGCTCCAACGAGGAGGCGGCGCGGCTCATGGGCATCCGAACCTCGCGTGTCATCTCGACGACGTTCGCGCTCGGCTCGTCGCTCGCGGCGCTCGGCGCGGTGCTCTTCTGTCTCGATCAGTCGCAGGTCTATCCGACGATGGGCGTCGTCATCGGCACGCGCGCCTTCGTCGCCGCGGTGCTCGGCGGGATCGGTAGCATCTCGGGCGCGATGCTCGGCGGCCTGCTCCTCGGGATCATCGGCGAGCTCGTGAAGCTCACGGATTATTCGGGCGGGGTCGACGTGCTCGTCTTCCTCGTCCTCATCCTGGTGCTCCTCGTCAGGCCTGCGGGTCTCCTCGGGACGGTGCGCCCCGAGAAGGTCTGAGACGGGCCGTCAGGGCGCCGCCTTCGGACGGGGCGGCGCGTTCCGGATCGGCTCGTCGCGCGCGGCGAGCTCGGTGTCGGATTGCTGTCGCGCCGCGTTCTTCGATGAATCGTCGCTCGCGGCAGCCGTCGTCCCGGACGAGGCCGGGAGCGGCGGCGGCGCCGGCGGGGGCCCGACGTCGGGTGAGCGGCTCGACTTCGCGGGATCTTCGATGAGGTCGTCCGGAGAGAGCTCGGGCAGCGGACCCTTCTCCTCGTCTTCGAGGCGCATCGCTTCGAGGACGAGGGCGCCGACCGAGGCCCGCGGGGCCGGCAGCGTGCCGCTCTCCCGCGGCTGGAACGAGAAGCGGCCCGCGCGCCACGAGAGGACCTCGCGCAGGACCTCGAGCGCCGGGCGCGGCTCGCCCCCGATCTCGGTGCTGGCGAAGAGGCCGTCGGCGAGCGTCAGCTCGGCCCGCTTGCCGCTCTGTGCGACGACGTGCACCGTCCCGCTGCGGCGCTCCATCTCGAACATCATGAGCAGGCTCGCGAGCGGGAACGTGGACAGATCGCCGCGGATCGCCGCGGCCGCGGAGACCGACGACGGCGCGCCCGCGTCTTCGGCCCGCGCCCCTTCGAACCGGCGCGCCATGGCGACGAGCGCGTCGACCTGGGCGGCCACCTCGTCGTTGGAGGCCGGCGGTCTCGCGAGGACGACGTCGGCCCCGGCGACGAAGGCCTGGGTGCGGACGTCCTTGTCGATTTCTCCGACGAAGAGGATGGGCACCTTCGCGATCGAGCCCGCCTCCGTGCGGAGGCGTCGGGCGAGCCACGCGCCGTCGATGTCGGGCAGATCGGGGTTGCAGACGACGCACTCCGGGCTCGTCTCGCACGCCTTACGGAAGCCGTCGCGGGCCTCGGTGCAGACGTCGACGGCGTAGCCTTTGTCCTTCAGGACGCGCGCGAGCACCTGCCCAAGCCATTCGTCCCCGTCGACCACGAGCACGCGGCCGCGGGCGATCCGGACGGCGCCGTTGCCCACTGCATGTATCTAGCATGCGCGCTCGCCGACAGCGAAAACCCTGACGAAAGTTCGTGGCGCGCGCTTCTGACGACGGCACCGCGTCGCTCCGTCCATGTAACAGACGCTGAGCGCTCGGCGCGGGCGCCCGGTCGTCGTGCGGCCGGACCGATGCCATACGTGGTTATGGATGAGCAGCACCTCTCCGGCGACGGCCGGGAGCGGGAGGGCGCGCTCCTCGACGCGGGCGTGCTCGAGCTTGTCCTTCGGGATGACGCCGCCGAGGGGCGTCGCAAGACCCGCGTGGTGGGTGCCGGGCGCCACGACGACGCAGCCGCCGTCGAGCGGGGCGTCGTCGAGCGCGGTCCAGACCTGGAGGATCGGGTCGCGGTCGAGGCCCCAGAAGTCGCCTCCGTCCTGGTGCCACGGCAGATCCGAGCCGCCGCCGGCGTGCTTGTTCATGATGAAGGCGCGGTAGAGCGTGACGTCGGCGTTCGGGTACACGCGCGCCGCAATGCGCCGAAAGACGTCGCTCGAGATCCACTCCCAGAAGAGCGGGTCGAGCTCCAGCTTCTCGATCTTCCGGTACGCGAGGGAGGGGCCGCGCCAGCCCTTGCCGTACTCGAGGTCCTCGTAGCGGCCCGTCGCGGAGTCGTGCTGGAAGAACAGCCCCGGGTAGGTGACCTTCCCGAGCATGATCTCGTCCACGCGGGTTCGGAGCGCCTCGAGGCGTTCGTCGTCCAGGAGCTTTCCGAGACGCGCGTAGCCGTGTTCGCGGTAGTGCGCGATCGCTTCGTCGAGCTCGGCGTCGGACGGTGTCTTCACCATCAGCGGACGTAGTTGGTGTCGGTGCCCATCCAGCGGCGGTAGAGCGCGTCCACCAGCCCGCGCACCTCCGGGGACAGCCCTCGCCGGCAGGCGGCGACGCCCTCTTCGAGCTGCTCGACCGTCGCGGGCCCGAGGAGGATGGAGTCGACGCCCGGCGCGCCGGCGAGCCACGCGTACGAGAGCTCGAGCACCGTCATGCCCTCGGCCTTCGCCAGGCTCGAGAGGGCGTCGACGCGATCGAACATCACGTCGGTGAAGTAGCGGTTCTGGTACATCCGGTTCTTCTCGAACCGGGAGCCTTTCTGGGTCGAGCCGTCGCGCGAGTGGCGGCCGCTGAGGAGGCCACCGGCGAGCGGGTTGTAGACGGTCGTGTGCAGCCGGTAGCGCCGCGCGAACGGGAAGTACTCGACGTCGAGCTGTCGGAGCAGGATGTTGTAGAGCTGCTGCGCGATCGCAGGCCGCGGCAGCCCGTGCTTCGCCGCCGGATCCCGCGACCGCTCGTCGCTCATGTGCATCATCTCGAGGATCTGCCAGGCGGCGTAGTTGGAGACGCCCCACGCCTTGATCTTCTTCTTGTCGAGGAGGACCGCGATCGCGTCGAGCGTCTCGCTGATCGGCGTGTCGTGATCGGGCACGTGCAGGTAGTAGATGTCGACCCAGTCGGTCCCGAGGCGGCGGAGGCTCTCGTCGATGGCCGCCTCGATGCGGGCGCGGCTGAGCCCCTCGGGCCTGCCTTCGATCCGACCGAAGCCGCACTTCGTCGACAGGATGACGGAGTCGCGCTTGCCCTTCACCGCCTCTCCGACGATGCGCTCCGACGAGCCGTCGTTGTACGCGTTCGCCGTGTCGATGACGCGGATGCCGAGCTCGAGCGCGCGGGCGACGATCCTCTTCGACTCGGCTTCGTCCGTCCTGCGTCCGAAGTTCATCGCGCCGAGGCACGGCGGCGCAGCCTGCCCCGGCCTTCGCAGCTCGAGCACCTGTTCGAGGAGCGTCTTTTCCACGACGATGCCTTAGCACTGCCGGTTTGCCGCCGTCGAGCCGCCGCGGTCGCTGCCGGTCCTCGCGATCCAGCGCCTCTGGCGTGCGTTTTTTCCCGCTCGCGCGCGACGAGGAGGCCGAAGTCGGGTATAGTAACTCAGGCATGAGTTACTGTTTCGCGATCCGGCGTGCGCTCGTGGTCGCGGAAGAAACCCGAGTAAACTCGACGCTCGTCCCCGGTCGGTCGACCGCCCGAGGTGGCCGGCGATCGAGCATCGAGGGACGATCGACAAACTGATGAGCACCCAAACGAACGACAAGCTCGCCATTCTCGTCGGCGGCGGCCCCGCTCCGGGCATCAACAGCGTCATCGGTGCAGCCACGATCCGTGCGTGCCTCTCGGGCGTGGAGGTGCTCGGCATCCAGGACGGCTTCCGCTGGCTCATGGAGGGGGACACGACGCGCGTGATGCCCCTCACCATCGCCGACACGAGCCGCATCCACTTTCGGGGGGGATCGCACCTCGGCATCTCGCGCGCGAACCCGACCACGAGCCCGGAGCTCTTGGCGCGCTGCCTGGACACGCTCGATCGTCTCGGGGTCGGGATGCTCGTCACCATCGGCGGTGACGACACCTGCTTCAGCGCGGCTTGCCTCTCCCGCGCCTCCAAGGGGCGCCTCCGCGTGGTCCACGTCCCGAAGACGATCGACAACGATCTCGATCTGCCGCAGGACGTCTACACGTTCGGCTTCCAGACGGCGCGCCACATCGGCGTCGAGATCGTCAAGAACCTGATGGTGGACGCGAAGACGACGTCGCGTTGGTACTTCGTCGTCGCCATGGGCCGGAAGGCGGGGCACCTCGCGCTCGGGATCGGCAAGGCCGCGGGCGCGACGCTGACGCTCATCCCCGAGGAGTTCACGGCGCGCTCCGAGACGGTGCCGCTCAAGCACATCGTCGACACGCTCACGGGGGCGATCATCAAGCGCCTCTCCCACGGCCGCGCCGACGGCGTCGCCGTCCTCGCGGAGGGCCTCGTCGAGGTCGTCGAGACGCGCGACATCGAAGGGCTCGAAGGCGTCGAGCGCGACGCGCACGGCCACATCCGCATCGCCGAGGTCGACTTCGGCAACATCGTGAAGGCGGCGGTTCAGCGCCAGCTCGCCGAGATGCGCATCCGCACGACGATCGTGTCGAAGAACATCGGCTACGAGCTCCGTTGCGCCGACCCGATCCCTTTCGACATGGAGTACACGCGCGACCTCGGCTACTGCGCCGCGCGGTACGTCATCGAGGGCGGCGACCGCGCCCTCATCAGCATCCAGCGCGGCCGCTTCGTGCCCGTGCCCTTCGATCAGATCATGGATCCGAACACGGGCCGCATGCGCGTCCGCATGGTCGACATCCAGTCCGACCGCTACAAGATCGCGCAGAGCTACATGCTCCGCCTGCGCGCCAGCGACTTCGCCGACAAGGTCGAGCTCGCGCGGCTCGCGCAGGTGGCGAACATGAAGCCGTCCGAGTTCGTCGAGCGCTTCGGCTACCTCGCGGAGGATCAGCGCCCGAGCCTCTCGCCCATGCGCGCCGCCTCGCCCGCCTGATTCGGCGCCACGGGCGCGGGGCGACGCCTACTTCTTGAACAGCTTTCCGAACAGCCCGCCGAGCCCTTCGGCCGGCGGCGCCTTGCTCGTGCGGCCCGGCGGCGGCTTGCTCGCGCCGCCGCGGATGTTGTGGAGGCGCACCTCGCGCATGGCGTCGAGGTTTCGCGGGTTCAGCTCCGCGGCCTTCTTGAAGTCCTTGAGCGCCTTGTTCGGCTCGTCGATGCGCTTGTAGAGCATGCCGCGGTAGAAGTACGCGCGCTCGCAGTTCTCGTTCTTCTGGATGCACCGATCGAGGACCGCGATCTTCTCGAGCGTCTTCTCGCGGCTCATCCACTCGGGCTTCTGCGCGTCGAGCCACGCGAGCGTGGCGGTGTAGTCCGCCTGCTCCGGATCGAGCGAGACGCACTTCTTCACGATCTCGTACGCCTCCGGATCCTTCATGTTGCGCCGGAGGAGGAACTCGGCCTTCTGGAACTCCGTGGCCGCCTCGAGGACCGCTTGGATCTTCGCCTGGTCCTGCGGGGTCGCGCCGCCCTCCTTCAGGAGCTGCATGTAGTCCTTGCGCTTGGCGGGATCCGTGAGCGTGGCGTGGGCCTCCGTCAGGTGCGAGAAGACCTTGCTGCACGCGTCCTTCACGTCCACGAGCGCAGGCGGAAGCCGGTCGGGGTGCCACACCTTCGCGAGGCTGAAGAAGGCCTTCTGCACCGCCTCGATCGACGCGTCCTGCTCGAGCCCGAGCATCTGGAAGTAGTTCTGCGACGTGATCTGCTCGGCCCGCTCGAGGATCTTCGTCTTGAGCGTCATCTGCTCCGCCGTGAGCGGGCGGCTCGAGGTGCTCGCGGCCGGAGGCGCAGACGAGGTGCTCGACGTCTCGGGACCCGCGGGCGGTGCGCTCGCGCTCGGCGCCGGCGCCTGGGGCGCGGCCGGAGCCGCGGGCACGACCGGCGGCGGCAGCACCGACTGCCCGATCGTCTGCGAGATCATCGAGCCGATGTCGAGCGCGCCGTCGCTCGTCGTGGGGGGCGGCGCATCGGCCGCCGGCGCCGGCGAGGGCGCGGCCGCGGCGGGCTGCGGCGGCGGCGCGTTCGGCGCGAACGCGCCCGTCGGCGGACCGAAGGCGCTGGCGGCGGCGGGGCCGAAGGCGCTCGTCGGCGCGCGCATGCCCGGGCTCGACGCGCGCTCGTCCCTCGCGCTCGACGAGACCACCTCCTCGATGATCATCCCCGGCCGGGCCTGGCGCTGGAGCTGCACCCGCGCGAACGCTTGCCCGCCCGTCGAAGGCGGCGACGCGGGGCGCTGGGGGGCCGGCTGCACGGCGGACGGATCGACCAGGTCCACCTGCTTCATGATCATCAGCAGGTACATGAGGACCTGACCGACGCTCGGCCCGAGCGCGTTCGCGAAGTCGACCATGCGCGTGGGCCGCTGCCGCAGCATCTCGACCGCCTGCATCTCCTGCGGCGAGAACGCGAAGCGCTCGAACTGCGCGGTCGCCGACGCGCGGATGAGCGCGTTGCCGACGCGGCGCAGTGTCGCGTCGACGTGCTCCCACGCGGGCGACTCGCGTACGCCGCGCCAGAGGACCGGGAACGGATCGATCGGCGTGGGCGGGCCGCCGAAGTGTTGGAGCAGGTCGACGTTGTCGTAGTAGCTGAACGTGGTCTCCATCGAGAGACCGAACAGGTGCTCGACCTTGCGCTCCACCTGCGCCCGCAGCCCGGCGTCGAGGCGAGCCGGATCGATCGCGCCCATCTCGAGGAGGATCTGCCCTTGGAGGCGTGGGCTCGCCTGCATCCGGTCGAGCGACGCTCGGAGCTGTTCGGGCGTGATCATCCCGAGCTCGAGCATCACCTCGCCGAGATGGTGGATGGGCTCGTTCGTCCGGACCTTCGCGGGGCAGCCCTGGACGACGAGCAGCGTCGCGAGCGTCAGCGCTCCGCGCGACAGCTCGAAGGTCCCCGACAGTCGCCGCTCGAGCGCGTAGACGAGCAGGTGGGGGAAGGGCGTCTTCGCCAACGACCCTGTTGCCGTAGGTGCCGGGAGCGGATTCTGCATCGCGGCGAGTTCTCCCAGTGTACACGGACGAAAAGGGCGCGGATAGCACCTCTCGGCGCTTCTCGTCGGCCTCCGCCCGGTTTCAGAGTCGCCTCTCGGTCGCCACGTCAGCCACGTCCGGGACCCACCTCGTCGGGCTCCTTCGCCGCCGGCATCGAAGCGAAACCTGTGCAAGAATCTCACGCCCACGAGGCCCATCGAGAGGCGCGGATCGCGCGCGCCACGACCGGACGACGATGTCGAGCGTTGCTCCAATCCCGACCCACATCGCGCAGTACGAGATCGTGCGCCGGCTCGGATCGGGCGGCATGGCGGAGGTCTTCCTCGCCAAGAAGCGCGGCGCCGAGGGCACGTACAAGGTCGTCGTCGTCAAGCGGATCCTCCCGGCGTACACGACCTCGCGTCGCTTCCGGTCGATGTTCATCGACGAGGCGCAGCTCGCGACGCGCCTGAATCACCCGAACGTCGTCCAGGTCTACGAGTTCTCGAACGAGGGGGACGAGGGGCACATCCTCGCGATGGAGTACGTCGAGGGGTGCGACCTCGGCCGCCTCATGAGCGCGGCGAAGAGCAGCGCCACGCGCATCCCGCCGTGGGTCGCCGCGTGGATCATCGCCGAAGCCGCGAAGGGCCTGCACTACGCGCACGAGAAGCGCGACGAGGGCGGCGCGCCGCTCGAGATCGTGCACCGCGACGTCTCCCCTCAGAACGTGCTCCTGTCGTTCGAGGGCGTCGTGAAGATCGCCGACTTCGGCATCGCGAGCGCGCGCTTCGTCGACGAGGACGCCGGCGTCCTCAAAGGAAAGTTCGGGTACATGTCGCCCGAGCAGGCGCGCGGCGAGAAGGTCGATCGGCGGAGCGACCTCTACTCGCTCGGCGTCATCCTCTGGGAGTGCCTGACCGGTCGGCCGCTCCACGGCAACCTGAGCGGCGACGCGCTCCTCGAGGTCGTCCGGTCGGGCAAGGTCGAGCCGCCGAGCGCGTATCAGCGCGATCTGCCGGAGGAGCTCGAGACGATCGTGATGAAGCTCCTCGCGCCGAAGCCGGAGGACCGCTTCGCCTCCGGGCGCGACGTCGCCGCGGCGATCGCGCGCGCGATGCTCAAGAGGCAGGTGCTCGTCGACTCGGCGTCGCTCGAGGCGACCATCGCCGAGCTCGTCCCGCGCTCCGCGCCGGCGCTCGGCACCGAGCCGCCTCCTCCGCAGCTCGAGCATCACACGCAGGCCGCGGCGCCCGCAGCGCTCTCGCAGAGCGATCGCCCGCGCGACGGTCGGCCCGGCGCGAAGAGCAGCCCGCCGCATTCGCGGCAGCGGGCCGAGCAGCGCGAGGTTCGTCACGTCGCGATCGTCACGCTGCGCCTCGTGCCGGGGCGTGACGGCGAGCCGGTCTCCGAAGCGGATCGCAGCGCCCTCGCCCGCGCGCTCGAGCGATCGCGCTCGATGCTCGGCGACATGGCCTACAAGCGCGGGATGCGCTGGGTGTGGACCGGCGATTTCGAGGCGCGCGCCATCGCCGGCCTCGGCGCGAAGCCCGCGAAGGCCGCGTCGGACGCCGCGTGGCTCGCGGTGGAGACCCACGAGGCGATCCAGGGCATCGTGGACGACCTGCCGTGCGCGATCGGCGCGTCGATCTCGATCGTGCGCGGCATCGCGTCCGGCATGCGCGATCCCGACGGCAACCTCGTCCGGTACGTGCTGCACGATCCGGTGACGTATCTCGCCGACGTCCTCGCGCGCGCGACGCCCGTCGGGACGACGTGGGTCGCGGGCGGCGTCTACCGCCAGGTGCGCCGCGACTTCCGCTGGCGCGACGCGCCCACGCTCGACCTGCACCGCCCCGACGTCGCGTCCGTGCAGAACCTGCCGCCGACGATGCGCATCTACGCGCTCGAGCGGAGCCTCTCGCGCGAGGAGAAGGCGCAAGAGCAGGCCGCCGCGCAGAACGACCTCATCGGGCGCGACGCCGAGAAGGCGGAGCTCCACGCCGCGTACCACGCGGCCGTCGGCGGGAATGGAAGCAGCGGCGTCGTCACCGCGCGCGCGGTCGTCGGCGAGCTCGGCATCGGGAAGACCGCTCTCGTCGCGACGTTCCTGTCGGAGCTGCCGCCGAACGCGCGCCTCGTCCGCACGGAGTGCTCGCCCGTCCGCATCGAGGTCCCGTACAGCGCGCTCGCCGATCTGATCCGCGACGCCGTCGGCGCGAGCGGCGACGAGTCGTACGAGGACATGTGCCTGCTCATCGCGCGTGCGGGCGGCGGCGCGGCGCGGGGCGACGGGACGAACCCGATGGTCGCGCGGCTCGCGGAGATCGCGGCGAACCAGCAGCGCGAGCAGGGCAACGACGACGAGGACGCGCACTACCGGAAGAAGGTCCTCGTCACCGGCGTACGCCGCCTCGTCGCCGCGCTCGCGCTCGAGCAGCCGCTCGTCTTCGTGATCGACGGCCTCCAATGGGCCGACAAACCGACGCTCGATCTGCTCGCCGAGCTCCTGAAGCAGCCCGATCCGCTCCCGGTGCTCGTGATCCTCGTCACGCGCCCGGACGACCGCGTGGCGAACCTGCTCGAAGGCAAGGTCCGCATCGAGCTGCACGGACTGTCGAGCGAGGAGCAGATCCGCCTCGTCGAGACGCGCCTCAACGTGAAGGAGGGCGTGCGCCAAGTCTGCGCGGAGCTGATGCCGCGCGTCGGCGGCAACCCGTTCTACCTGCTCGAGATGGTCGACGCGTTGCTCGAGCGCGGCGTCCTCGAGATCCGCGACGACAAGCTCGTCCGCGAAGGCGCCGGCGAGCTCGACGCGATGGGCCTGCCCTCGACGCTCGAGCAGCTCCTCGCCGATCGCATCCAGGAGCTGCCGGGCTCCGAGCGCGTCATCGTCGACTGGCTCGCGATCGCCGGCGGTCCGCTCGGCCTCTCGGACCTCACCAAGCTCAACACGCGGAGCTCGCTCCGCGCGAGCGAGGACGCCATCACGCGCCTCTGCGCGCGCGGTCTCTGCGATCGCCGCGGCGACGTCCTCGACTTCCGGCACCCGCTCACGCGCGACGTCGCGTACGCGTTGCTCGACTCGACGACGCGCTCGCGCATGCACCGCACGCTCGGCCAGCATCTCGCCGAGACGTCCCTCGCTCGCGGCGTGTCGGCCGCCATCGTCGCGCGCCACCTCGTCAAGGGCGACGCGCCCGAGCGCGCCGCCGTCTTCTACCTCGAGGCCGCGAACGCCGCGCGCAACGCGTACCAGATGCAGCTCGCGGTCCGCTACTACCTGCGGGCCATCCAGCACCTGCCGGAAGCCGATCTCCAGCGGCTCGGCGCGCACGAGGCGCTCGAGGCGATCTTCCGCGTCCTCGGCCGCAAGGCGGAGCGCAAGCGTCACCTCGACGCGCTCCGGCGCACGGCGAAGCTCATCGCGACGCCGCGCGCGGCCTGCCTCGCGCTGCTCCGGACGGCTCGGTACGACCTCGACGAAGGCCACCTCGCGCACGGGCTTCCGGTCGCGAAGCAGGCGGCGAGCCTGGCGCACGCGTCCGCGTACCCGGGCTTCGAGATCGAGGCCGAGCTGCTCGTGAGCGAGCTCTCGCGCGAGCTCGGCGACGTGCAAGGCGCGCTCGCCGCGAGCGACCGCGCGCTCGCCGCATGCAACCCGAGCGTGAATCCGACCGTGCCCGCGCGCATGCGCGCCGAGGTCCTCCGCACGCGCGGCGTCCTCCTCCGGCGCGTCGGGCGCGTGCGCGAGGCGGTCGACGCGTACGTCGAGGCGATCGCGGTCTTCCGCAAGGTGGGCGCGCGCCGTCAGGAGGCGCGCGCGAAGAACGCGCTCGCGTACGCGATGTTCGTCCAGGGCCGGTACGAGGACGCGATCGCGCTCGCGCTCGAGTCGATCCGCATCGACCTGTCGATCGGCGGACGCTTCCAGATCGCCAAGACGCTCACGAACATCGGTCACTCCTACGCACGCCTCGGCGACATGCCGCGTGCGCAAGCGTATCTGAAGCGCGCGCGCGAAGCCCACGAGCGCTACGGCGATCAGGACGGGCGCGCCGATACGCTCATCGTCTCCGCCGAGGTCCTGCTCGAGCTCGGCGACGTCGACGGCGCCGACGCCTACCTCCGCGAGGCCGCGCAGCTCGCGGAGAGCACGGGCAACGCCTACGACATCACGCACGCCGCGGTCGTCGGCGCGGCGCTCGCGCGCTATCGCCGCGACGCGCCGATGGCGATCCACAACGCGCTCTCGGCGCGCCGCGCGGCGGAGCATCAGGCGCTCGTCGCGTACCACTTCTACGCGATGGCGGTCGAGGCGGCCGCACGCGTGGACGCCGGCGAGGTCCACGCCGCGACGCTGCTCGCGACGACGGCGCTCGGCGCCGTCGAGGCGCTCCAGGGCTGCGAGTACGGCCTCGAGATCCGCGTCCTCTGCGCCGACGCACTGAAGCGCGCCGCGTCTCCGCAGGCGCCGCAGGCCAGGCAGCGCGCCGTCGACTACGCGGCGGCGCTGGTCGGCACGATCCGCGACCCGCGCCTCAAGCGCCGGTTCGCCGAGCGCCCGCTCGTCACGACGCTCTTCGACGACACGCCGATGCCCGATCGCGTCGGGAGAGACGACTCGATGCCGAGCCTCGGAACGTCGTCCGTGACGCTCGGGAGTCGTCCGTCGTCGAAGTGAGATGAGGCTCCAGGCTCCGGGCTCCAGGCTCCAGAGAGAAGCTCCGCGTTTGCGTCCGTCGTCGGGGAGAACGAGCTGACGACAGGCTCCAGGCTTCGAGCTCCAAGGAGAGAAGCTCCGCAGCTTCGTCGTGCGCTCGTCTCGCGGCGTGACGAGAGGCTCGCGCGTGCTCTCGTTCGTCCAACTGGAGCCTGGAGCCTGGAGCCTGAGTTCCCTTGCCCAAGCCCGCGTCCGACGGGCTAAACTCGAAGAGCAACGCGGTCTCCCGCGCGGGAGGGCGTATCTCCAGGAACGAGCGAAACGAGCAGCGATCGACCCCGACGGCATGACGACGACGGCCACGAGCAAGCCGAGCCGCCGCACAGCGATGATCCTCTCCGGAGGCGGTGCGCGCGGCGCATACGAGGTGGGGGTCCTCTGGTACATCTTCGACGACCTCTCGCGGATGCGCGGCGGTCCGCCGAAGATCGACATCCTGTCCGGGACGAGCGTAGGCGCGATCAACGCGTGTTACCTCGCGGCGCACCTGACCGACCCCGTCCTGGGCATGCGGCGTCTCGTTCACCTCTGGAGCGAGCTCCAGATCACGCGCGTGCTCGGCTTCGGACCGCGCCAGTTCATCGGCATCCCGCGCGTCCTCCTCGGCGGCGGCGGCGAAGGCACGGGCCTCTTCGACGTGCGGCCGATGGCCGAGCTCGTCCAGCGGGAGATCAGTTGGCGTGCGCTCGCCCGCGCGCTGCGCCGCAGGCAGCTTCGTGCGCTCACCGTCTCGGCCACCGAGGTGGCGACCGGCCGAACCGTGGTCTTCATGCAGACCGCGCCGGACGTCGACATCCCGCGCACGTCACCGCCGCGCACGCTCTTCCGAGCCGATCACATCGGCCCGCATCACGCGCTCGCGAGCGCGGCCATCCCGCTGCTCTTCCCGCCGGTACGGATCGACGACGAGCTCTACCTCGACGGCGGTCTCCGGCAGAACACGCCCATCGCGCCCGCCTTGCGGCTCGGCGCGACGCACGTGTTCGCGATCGGCAGCTCGCGCGAGTACAAGGGCGTGCGCGCGCACGAGCAGGGACAGGACGTCAAGATGCCGGGCGCGGCCTTCTTGCTCGGCAAGGTGCTCAACGCCTTCTTGCTCGATCACATCGACACCGACCTCGAGCTGCTCAACCGGCTCAACAACGTCATCCGCGACGGCACGAACCACTACGGCCCCGGGTTCATCGAGGCGATGTCGAAGGAGGCCCAGAAGCGCAACGCCCCGCCGTACCGCTACGTCGAGGCGTTCACGCTCCGTCCGACGGAGGACATGGGCAAGCTCGCGAGCGAGCACGTGCGTCGAGGCAAGTTCATCGGCAACCCGTTCCTCACGAAGCGCCTGCTCAGCGCGCTGGACACCGGTGTCGGCGACGAGGCCGATCTCGCCAGCTATCTGCTCTTCGACGGCCACTTCTGCCGCCAGCTCATCGAGATGGGGCGCGCCGACGCCCACGCGCACCGCGACGAGATCCTCGCCTTCTTCGAGAACGCCGACGACGACGGCGGCAGCACGCTCGACGCGGAAGACTCCGGCGTCTGGGACAAGCCGTCGCTCACCTTGCCCATCGGTACGTGAACGGCGCCGGGAACGAACGAGGCGTCCAGCGGGTTGTCTCTCCGACCGAGCGGGACTAAGCCGAGCGCTGCTGGACGGAGTCCACCGGGGTCGGAGGAGGATTCGTGAGGGTGGGACGAGCTCGAACGATGGCTCGCGACGGGCTGCGCGCGACGAGCGTCGTGCTTCTCCTCGCCGTCGCCGCGGGTTGCGAGAAGAAAGAGGCGAGCGGAAGCGAGACCGAGCCGAGCGCGCCGGCTTCCTCCTCCTCGGTCGCGGCCGCTCCGCCTGCGCCCGCGCAGAAGGCGGCGGCGGCCGACGCCGCTCCCGCCGAGACGGTGGAGGTGCCCGAGGTCCGCGTGAAGAAGGACGCGTCCACGACGGTCCACGTCACGTGGATCGTGCCGAAGGGCACCGCCGTCAACGACGACGCACCCTTCCGTGTGCGGTGGAACCGGAGCGAGGGGCTCGTCGAAGCGCCGAACGACGTGAGGTCGACGGGCAACGCCGTCAAGGACGGCTTCCACGTGAGCGTGCGCCCGACGCCCGGCACGTCGAATGCGAGCCTCAACGGCGTGATCGACATCGTCGTCTGCGACGCGACGAATCACAGCATCTGCCTTCCCGTCCGCCGCAAGGTCGAGCTCGGCTTCGTCGTCGCGATGGACGCGTCGGAAGAAGCCTCGGTGGCGATCCCGCTGCCGGAGGCGCGCGCGAACTAGCGCAGCGCTTCAGCCCTGGCCGGGTGCCACCGCCTGCGCGAGGCAGAGCGGGTTCGCGTCCGGATCGCGGAACCGTGCGAGCACGAAGTGCTCCGTCCGCTCGACGGTGAACGACACGCCGCGGTTCTCGAGGACCGCGATCGCCTCGTCGATGGGGATCTTCGGGAAGAACGTCACCCCCGTGCCGGACGTGCCCGGGGCCTCGCGGGTGCTCTTCTGGAGACCCACGCGGAAGCCCTCGCCCGCGTCGAGGACGACGGAGCCGTCGGGCCGTTCTTCGACGAGCTTCATTCCCAGCGTCTCGACGTAGAAGCGCACCGCGCGTCCGACGTCGCCCACGTCGAGCATGACGACTCCACCACGAATCATCGATCACCTCGCTCATGGCGGCGCGGGACCTCTCCCCGCGCGATCACGCTCGGCCTTCAGACCTGCTGGCCGTGACCGAGCTTCTTCTTGCCGTCCTGGAAGAGGATCTCCACGCGATGGGCGTCGGCTTCGACGACGATCCCCTTGCCGAACTTCGTGTGCACGACGAGCTGCCCCTTCGCGTAGCGATCGGAGAGGTTGTACGGGACGAAGCCCTCGTCCGGTTTGCCTTCGATCAGCTCCTGCCAGCTCTTCTCCGCTTCCTTCGGCTTCGCCCAGAAATCGAGGTCCGTGTCCTTGTACCGGCTGCTCGATGTTCCGCGCTGCTTCGTGCGCTTCATCGACATGGTGCAGCCACGTTCTATCAGAGCTCGGTGGTCATCGGGAGCCCAGCATGCAAACATCGATTGCAATGGCACCGCTGCTCATCTTCGCGGGCATCGCCTTCATCCTCGGTTTGCTCGTCACCCTCTCCAACCTGAAGAACTTCCAGCGGAGGCAGCGGATCCTCGCGACCCCGACGACGCCGATCGCCCAGGCACCGGGGAATACGTACGTCGAGATCAAGGGACGGATTCAGCCGAGCGAGCAGGGCGTCGTGCAGGCTCCGTTCAGCGGTCGTCACTCCGTGTGGTGCCGCATCACCGTCCAGGAGCTCCGGCGCTCCGGACGCAGCACCTACTGGCACACGGTCCTCTCCGAGGTCGATGGGCGGCCGTTCTTGGTCGACGACGGGTCCGGGCAGCAAGCGCGCGTCATGCCGAACGGTGCCAACGTCATCCTCGACCGCCAGTGCATCGCATCGAGCGGAACCTTCAAGGATGCGCCTCCTCACCTCGAGGCGTTCCTCCAGTCGCGCGGGCTGAAGAGCACGACCTGGCTCGGCTTCAACAAGAGCATGCGCTACGAGGAGGAGGTGCTCGCGCCGGGAGATCCGCTCTACGCGATCGGCCCCTCGCGTCGTGAGCCGGGGCCGCCGGTCTACGACGGCTATCGGATGGCCCCGGGGAGCCAGCTCGTGATGTACCAGGGCATCGGAGCGGAGAACGAGCTCATCTTGACGAACAAGAGCGAGGCCGAGCTGACGAGCAAGCTCCTCACGGGCTTCGTCGTCGGCCTCGTGCTGCTCGGCATCGGGGTGCTGCTCGGTGTCGGAAGCGTGCTCGCCGCGGTCGCGAGCGCCTTCGTGTAGCGCCCGCCCCTCCGAGGAGCCTCGTCGCTCAGCGCCGTCGCGGCGGGGCGCGACGCCCGTCGACGATCCCGAGCTCGCCCGTGTTCTCGAGCTTCACCGTCTCGTCGGGGTTGAACGGGCGCGGCTCGCGCCGACGCGCCACCGGACGCGGCTCCATGCCGAGCGCGTGCGATGGAGCGCGATCCCTGGCATCGAACGACGGGCCGACGTCGGGATGCTTCACGATCGTCTCGCCGTCCCAGTCGTCCGGCACCTCCGGCGCGGGCCCGTGGTTCGTCCTCCTCGGGCGCGCCTCTCGCGGATCGGTGTGCGGGCGCGCGCTCGCGCCTCGCGCCGCGGCGGGCGTCCGCGTGCGCGGGCGCGGCATGAGGTGCACGCCGGGACGGAAGATCTCCGTCGGCTCGTCGGTGTCGTCTTCGGCGACGACGTCGATCGGGATGTCGATGTCGTCCGGGTCGTCGAGCGGTGCGGTCTTCGGCGGGGGAGGCGGCGGCTGCGACGGACGGCGCGGCGCGGCGGCGTCGAACGGCGCGGGGATCAGCTTCGGGCGGACGTCGACGCGCGTCGCCCGCTCGCGGTCCGCGCTCCTGGAGACGGGCTCGGCCATCCGGCCGAGCTGCGCGCTCGGTGCGTCCGGGCGCTCGGACGACTCGTGATACCGCGCCACCGGTACGGGCTCTTGGCGGCGCCCGCGCGAGCTCGAGACGGCGGCAGGCGGATCGCTCCGGCGGCGGCCCGGCGTTCGGCCGCCGCCGAGCACCGGCGCGCGCTTGCGCTCCTCGGGCGTCGGCGGCGGAGGCAGTCGAACCGCGCTCGGCTCGGCGACCGGCGGCGGAGGCGCGAGCTCGCGCAAGAAGTGCTTCGCGCTCGGGAAGCGCTCGGCGCGGTTCTTCGCCATCGCCTTCATGATGATCGCCTCGAGCTCCGGCGGGATGTTCGGGCGAAGCTCGCGCAGCGGGCGGGGCGACGTGTTGATGATCGCGAGCAGGAGCGCGTTGTAGTTCGGCGCCAAGAACGGCCGCTTGCCGGCGAGCGCTTCGTACATGACGACGCCGCACGCGTAGACGTCGACGCGGCCGTCGAGGTTGCGGTCCCCGCGCGCTTGCTCCGGCGACATGTAATAGGGCGTGCCCATGACCATCCCCGTGCGGGTGAGGTCGAGCGAGTCTTCGCCCGTCGCGAACTCCGGCATCATCTTGGACACGCCGAAGTCGAGCAGCTTGATGATCGGCGGACACCCGACGCGCCGAGCGAGGAAGATGTTCTCGGGCTTGATGTCGCGGTGGATGATGCCCTTCTCGTGGGCCGCGACGAGGCCGGAGAGGACCTGCACCATCACCTCGACCACGTCGTCGAACGGAAGCTGGCCTTCCTTCGCGATCCGATCGGCCAGCGTGTGCCCGACGAGCTTCTCCATGACGAGGTACGGGCTGCCGTCGTCGAGGAGGCCGAGATCGTAGACCTCGCAGATGTTCGGATGACCGATGGCGCCCGCGGCGCGCGCCTCCTGTTGGAACCTCTTCACCGCCACGCGCCTGCGCGCCTGTGAAGGGCTCAGCACCTTGATCGCGACGTCTCGGCTGAGACCGAGGTGCTCGGCGTCGTAGACGGTGCCCATCCCGCCCTCGCCGAGCACGCCTTTGATCAGGTATCGCCCGCCGATCGTCTGCCCGATGAGCTCGCGCACCGGATCGCGCGGCGGCGGGGGCAGCGGCCCGTGCACTTCGCCCGATCGCGGCTTCGGCGCGGGTGCGGCCCGCCCGTGCAGCGCATCGAACGGCAGCGGGGCCGGCGGGGGCGGAAGCTCGCTCACCCTCCGGCGCACCTCCGCACGGAGGTTCTCGTGGGTCGGCGGGCGGACCTCCGCCGGCATCTGCAGCCCCGTGTTCGGGCACACACGGGCCGCCGCATCGTGCGGCATCTTGCAGTGCGGGCACCGGACGAAGCGATGGCTCATGAGTAGAGGGGCACGCGAGAATACATCGCTCCGTTCGGCCGACGGGCGCCGTCGTCGAATGACTCGCGCGCTCGTCTCAGATTAACGAGTTTGTCGTCCAGCCGGCAACCGCCGACCCCGTCGTCCGACGAGCGGTCCCACGAGCGTCGTCGCTCCAAGCGCACCTCGGCGCTCCGCCCGACGTTCGATGTGGGTGGCGGCCCGGTCGTCGTGGCTTTCTACCTCGCGATGGCGCCGTGAGCCGCGCCGGAGCCGTGTCGAGACGTAACCGAGGCGCGGTCGAGGCCTGGCCCGGGGCCGGCCCCGTGCTGGCCCGGGCCATGACGTCACGAAGCGCGATCCTCGGGAAACGCAGGCGATCCGAGGTGCGTCTCGCTGGTCCGACCGGTGCAACCGCGGCGCGCGATGACGGCCCCCACGGCGAAGCGTCCGGTGACGCGCTCGCACGATCCGGTTCCATGGGTGGGCGCGGCCGCCTGCGCCGGCGCGCTCGTGGTGGTGGCTCCTCTCGTCGCGCCGCTCGCGGCCATCGCCGTCGCCGCGCTCGCGTTCGGTCGTCGCGACGGTCGTCGCCTGGGCGTCGCGCTCCTCGCCGCGATCGTGTTCGTCGCCGGCGCGCTCCGCTCGACGTTCCGGGTGCGCGAGAACGAGGCCCGACGCGCTGCGATCGTCGGCGCCGGCGGGTGGCCGGCCATGTGCACCCTGACGGGGACGATCACGCGCTCTCCCGTCATGCTCGGCGAGGGCCTCCGCGTCGAGGTCGACGCGACCGAGGTTCGGTGCCGCGACGACCCGCCGATGCAGGCGCGCACGACCCTCCACGTCCCGCTCGACGTCGCCGAGGCGGCGGCCCCGAGGATGTCCCTCGCGCGAGGCGACGTCGTGTCGGCGACGGCTTCGCTCGCTCCGCCGTATCGCTTCTGGAACGACGGCACGGGGGATCCGCGTCCGGCGTCGGCGCGTCGAGGCGTCGTCTTGTCCGGCGGCGCTCACGACCTCGTCTCGTCGCGCGACGGCCGCGGTCCGGCGGCGTGGATCGATCGCGCACGAGCGCGCATTCGGCATCGCATCCTCGCGACGTTCCCTCGGGAGACCGCGCCGATGGCGCGCGCGCTCGTGCTCGGCGAGGACGATCTCGCGGCGGAGGATCAGCGCGCCTTCCGCGCGAGCGGGCTCGCCCACCTGCTCGCCGTCTCCGGCATGCACCTCGTCCTCGTGGTGCTCGGGCTCGTCCGAGCGGCGCGCGCGGCGCTCGTGCGCGTTCCGGCGATCGCCTCACGCATGGACGCGGCTCGTGTCGCGTCGGCGATCGGTCTGCCCGTCGCCTGGCTCTACGCCGAGCTCGCGGGCGGTAGCGGATCGGCCGTGCGCGCCGCATGGATGTGCACGACCGTCCTTCTGGCGCGTGTCCTCGCGCGACGCTCGTCGGCGTGGCGTGGCCTCGGGCTCTCGATGATCGCGATGGCGATCCTCGATCCGCTCGTCGTCTTCGATCTCTCCTTCCTCCTCTCGGTCCTCGCGACGGCGGGGATCCTCTCGCTGAGCAGACCGATCGAAGACGCTGCTCGTACGCGTCTGCCCGTCCGCCTGCCCGCCTTCGTCCTCGCGCCCGTCTCGACGACGGCGGCCGCGACGATCGCGTGCGCGCCGGTGCTCGCCACGATGAGCCCCGAGCTGCCGGCCGGAGGGCTCGTCGCGAACGTGATCGCGGTGCCGCTCGGCGAGGCGGCGGCGCTGCCGCTCTGCCTGCTCCACGTTCTCTTGTTCGCGTGGCCCGCGGCCGAGAGCGGGTGCGCGCTCGCGGCGTCGGGCGCGCTCGGGCTCGTGCGCATCGTCGCCCGCGCCTTCGCGTGGGGAGCCGTCCCCGTGCCGGTGCCGACGGCGGGACAGCTCGGCGCGATCGCCGTCAGCGCCGCGGGCGTCGCGTGCTCGCGGCGGCCGCGGGCGTTCGCGTGGCTCGGCGTCGCCGTCGTGATCGGCCTCGAGATCCTCGCGCGGGTCGAGGGAGCCCCTCGCGGAGTGCTCCGCGTCACGTTCCTCGACGTCGGGCAAGGAGACTCCGCGCTCGTCGACTTCCCCGACGGTTCGGCGATGCTCGTCGACGGCGGCGGCCTGGTCGGAAGCCCCGTGGACGTCGGTGAGCGCGCCGTGCTGCCGCTGCTCGCGGCGCGACGTCGAGGTCTGCTCGACGTCGTCGTGATCTCGCATCCGCACCCGGACCATCACCTCGGGCTCTCCGCGACGCTCGCGCGCGTCGGTGCGCGAGAGCTGTGGGACACCGGGCAGGGTGAGTCGGAGGGGATCGCGGGACCGTACGCGGAGCTCCTCTCGCTCGCGCGGGCGCGGGGGGCGCGCGTGCGCCGTCCGGCGGAGCTGTGCGGGGCGCACGCGTTCGGCGCCGCGATCGTGGAGGTCCTCGCTCCATGCCCCGACGTGTCGCCGGACCATGGGCCCAACGACAACTCGTTCGTGATCCGCATCCGCTTCGGCGAGCGCGCGATTGTCCTCGTGGGCGACGCCGAACGGCACGAGGAGCGCGAGCTCCTGAGCGGGCCGGCGCGCGATCGCCTGCGCGCCGACGTGCTCAAGGTCGGGCACCACGGCAGTCGAACGTCCTCGTCGCCGGAGTTCGTCGCAGCGGTGTCACCGGCGGTGGCCGTGATCTCGTGCGGCGTACGCAACCGCTTCGGCCACCCTCATGCCATCACGCTCGAGACGCTCGCTCGATCCGGCGCCCGCGTCCTCCGGACCGACCACCACGGGAGCGTCGTCGTCACGACCGACGGTCGCTCGCTCGACGTGCGCACGGCGGCGGAGGCCGAGCTTCCGCCGTGACCCGTGGCGCGCGTTTCAGTCGAGCGCCGACAGCGCCGACTCGAGCTCCGAGAGCGCGTGGCTCTCGCCCTTGTTGCGTGCCTGCTCGATGCCGGCTTCGAGCCACTCGCGCGCTTCGTCCTTGCGCCCGAGGCCCTCGAGCATCTGCCCGCACATCAGGTACATCGGGACGTAGTCGGGCTTCATCGACCGGAGCGTCGTGAAGGTCTGGAGCGCTTCGTCCCAGCGCTCGAGCTTCCGGTACTCCATGGCGAGGCCGTACCAGGCGAGCGGATCGGTCGATCCCTCGGCCGTCGTCTTCTGCAGGAACGCGAGGCGCTTGCTCTCCGTCACGGTCGTTTCTCCTTCCGGGGCATCGTGCTCGTCTCGCTTCGTCCGCCGAACGTCGAGTGCCCGTCCGTTCGTGGCGCCTGCTTCGCTGCGCCGCGAAGCTGCTCCCTCTTTACTTCGGGCGCCGTTAAATCGAAAGCACCGGGCATGACCGAACGGCTCGTCACGATGTACTCCGCCGAGCAGATCGCAGCCCGCGTGAAGGAGCTGGGTGCTCAGATCACGAAGGACTACAAGGACAAGAACCCCGTCCTCGTCGTGGTCCTGAAAGGAAGCTTCGTCTTCGCGGCGGACCTCTGCCGAGCGATCGACATCCCTCACCTGAGGATCGAGTTCCTCGGTGTGCGCTCCTACGGCGAGGGCACGGAGACGAGCGGCGTCGTGCAGATCACCCAGGACCTCTCGCGACCCATCGCCGGCGAAGACGTCCTCATCGTCGAGGACATCGTCGACACCGGCCTGACGATCGCGCACCTCATGGACTTGTTCCGCACGCGTCAGCCGCGGAGCGTCAGCGTGTGCGCGCTCCTCCACAAGCCGGCCCGATCGCGTGTCCAGGTGAAGGTCGACTACCTCGGGTTCACGATCGAGGACAAATTCGTCGTCGGCTACGGCCTCGACTTCGCCGAGCGCTTCCGCAACCTGCCGTACATCGGCGTGGTCGAGCGAACCTGACGCCGCACCTCGCACCCGGCTCATGACGAGAGGTACGCAGTCTCTCCACCGCTGAGGAGTGAGGACTGCCAAGAGGCTCCAGGCTCCGGGCTCCAGGCTCCAGGGGGTGGCGCGCGCTCTGCGCGCGCCAACCTTAGTCACTGAGGACTGAGGACTGAGGACTGAGGACTAGGTCCGGAGGCCCTATGCCTCGGGCCCGCCGCGTGACGTGACGCCGCGGATCGTCGCGCAGAGCTCGTCGAAATCGACGGGCTTGTGCAGGTACCGGTCGAACCCTGCGGCGATCCCGCGCGCGCGATCGGAGGTGCCCGTGAAGGCCGACACGGCGATCGCCGGCGTCCGTGCGGTGCGCTCGGCCGGAAGCGCGCGGAGGCGGCGGATGAAGTCGAGGCCGTCTTCCTCGGGCATTCCGATGTCCGAGACGATCACGTCGGGCTGAATCGTCTCGAGCAGCTCGAAGGCGTGCCCCACGCTCTCGGCGACCTCGACGCACGCGCCTCGGTCCTCGAGGACGGCGAGCATCAGATCGCGAGCGTCGGGGTCGTCTTCGATGACGAGGATGCGGAGTTCGTTGAGCGCGGTGTTCATCGAGAGCCTGCGCGAGGAGCCGATCGAAACAGCCGAGCGCGCGCTCGGCGCTGCACTCTACCCCCAGCTTTCGGCTCGACAACCCGACTCGACGCGCGATCGGAGGACGCGGCCGCCGGCGCCGAGAAGGCGAGCGTCATCGTCCCTTCGTCTCGGGCGGCTTGCGGAGCGCTGCGAGCCGAGCGCGGATGCGCGCCTCTTCCCCTCGGTCGGTCGGCTCGTACAGCGTCTGGCCGACGAGCTCGTCCGGCAAATAGGTCTCTCCCGGGACGACGCCACCATCGTAGTCGTGGGCGTACCGATAGCCGACGCCGTAGCCCTCCTGCTTCATCAGCTTCGTGACGGCGTTGCGTAGCTTCATCGGGACGGGCAGCGCGCCCCGCTCCTCGACGAGCGCCTTCGCGCGCTGCCAAGCGTTCTTCACCGCGTTCGACTTCGGCGCGCATGCGAGATAGAGGGCGGCCTGCGTCAGCGGGTAGATCCCCTCCGGCATCCCCATCCGCCGAAATGCCTCGTCGGCGCTCGCCACCACCACGAGCGCGCGCGGATCGGCGAGCCCCACGTCCTCGCTCGCGAAGATGAGCATGCGCCGGAGGATGAAGAGCGGATCGTCGCCCGCCTCCAGCATGCGCATCATCCAGTAGACGGCGGCGTCCGGGTCCGAGCCGCGCATCGATTTGATGAAGGCGCTGACGACGTTGTAGTGCTCCTCGCCGGCCTTGTCGTAGAGGAGCGGCGTCTTCTCCTCGGACGCCACGAGCGTCTCGAGCGTCACCTCCCCGTCGCCGCGTCCCGCCGCGAAAGCGACCGCGGACTCGAGGATGGTGAGCGCGCGCCGGGCATCGCCGCGTGCGAGACGTGCGATCGCGCGGAGGGCTTCGTCGGAGGCGCCGACGCCGGTCGAGCCGAGGCCGCTCTCGCGATCGGACAATGCGCGCCTCAGGATGGAGACGAGGTCGTCCTCCTTCAGAGGCTCGAGGCGGAAGGTCTTGCAGCGCGAGAGGAGCGCCGCGTTGACCGAGAACGACGGGTTCTCCGTCGTCGCGCCGATCAGCGTGATGGTGCCCGCCTCGACGTGAGGGAGGAGCGCGTCCTGCTGCGCCTTGTTGAAGCGGTGGATCTCGTCCAAGAAGACGATCGTTCGTTCGCCCTTGTAGGCCAGCCTCTCCTTCGCGGCGGCGACGATCTCGCGGAGCTCTTGGATGCTCCCGAGCACGGCCGAGAACGGCACGAACACGGACTTCGTCCGCGCAGCGATCACCTTGCCGAGCGTCGTCTTGCCGACGCCGGGAGGTCCCCAGAGGATCATCGAGGGTACGCGATCGCGCTCGATCGCGGCCGCGAGCAGCTTCCCCGCCCCGACGAGGTGCCTCTGGCCCACGTAGTCTTCGAGCCGCGAGGGCCGCATCCGCTCGGCGAGCGGGATCGCACCGGTGTTGGCCGCGTCCCGGCGAGCCGCCGCCGAGAACAACGTCCCGAGGTCCTGCCCGTGCTCTCCACTCGACGTCCGCGCGCGCGCCACGCCCGCACCCTAGCAGGATGGTCGCAGAAGGGCAGGCTCTGCCGGGCGCCGCGCGACCGCGTCGAGCGGTCGCGCTCGTCCGATCCGGTTCGACCGGCGCGTCTGGTATCCTCCGACGCGCCCGACGGCTCGGCGGCGCTTCTCGAGACCATGGACCGATCGCGAAGACTTGGCGTCGTTCGAGGAGCGAGGCTGCTCGTGAGCGTGGCGGCATTCGCAGCGGCGATCGCGAGCTGTGGCGGGCGAGACGGGGGCGAAGCCAACGACCCGTCGCAGCTCGACATGTGGGCGGCCGACGTCTCCGAGCTCGAGATCCGTGCCTCGGGGCTCGACCGGTTCACAATCTGCCCGCCGCCGGGCGAGCTCGGGCAGCACTGGATTCCGCCGCTTCCGCCGTGGACTCCGCCTCCGACGCCGGTGGACGCCGGGCCCGTCGCGGTCGATCGCGACCTCCTTCTCCGCACGGCGGACCGCACGCTCACGGAGCTCGCGGTGGAGGCGACCCACAAGGATTTCCGGAGCTGCTACCGGCGAGGTCTGGTGCGCCATCCGACGCAGGACGGACGCGTCGCGATCGTCCTCCGCGTCGGTCCGGACGGACGCGTGGCGAAGGTCGAGTCGTACGCCGCGTGCGAGCTCGCGGTGGAGTCGATCTCGTGCATGTACGGCGTCGCGCAGAAGTTGCGCTTCCCGCCTCCGGAAGGCGGCTCGGAGACGATCACGATCCCGGTCGCATTCACCTCGCGCGACGGCGTGCGCAAGACCGTTCCCACGGGGAACGACTCGTACACCGCGGCGGCGTACGTGGCGATCGAGACGGCTCGCCCGGCGCTGCACGCATGCGAGGAGCAGGCACGGCGCGAGGGGCGCCCCGCGCAGTCGACCGGGACGTTCACGCTCTCCGTCGCGGAGGACGGGCGCGTGACGAGGGTGCACGTCGATCCGTGGACAGGAGACAAGACGCTGCTCGCATGCGCCGCGCGCGCGCTCGAGAGCGTGCGCTTCAAGCCTCCGGCGGACGGAAGCAAGGCGAAGGTGATCGCGAGACTCAATTTCAATCCGCGTCAAGGCGTTCGTTGATCCGAACGACGACGGCGCGTGACGGGGCCTCCTCGCTCCCTGATCGATCGCCCAGCTTGTGCTCGAGCCGGAGAGGCGGCATGAACAGGTGAATGGCGACCCCTAGAGCCGTCGTCATACCGTTCGGAGTGCCCGACGATGGTCGGGGCCTCGGTCTCGGCCTCGCAGCGCTCGTCCACAGCTTCGCGCAGATCGAGGGGGAGAGCGTCGCGCTCGCACAGCTCCTCGCTCGCAAGCAGACGAGCGACGACGAAGCGTCCTTGCTCGGGGAGAGCAACGAGCCTTCGCCCGTGGAAGCCTTCGTGCCGCCGCACGCGTGGCGTGATCTCACGGGCTCGAGCGCCGCCCCGCCGGACGTGAGCTTCGTCGTGACCGGCGCGTTCGAGCCTCCGACCGAGGGGCGCGGGCTGATTCAGCTCCTCGCGTTCGACACGAAGGACGGGCGGACGCGCGCGAAGGTCGAGGCGCTCGTCGACGGCGAGAGCGCGGGCAAGACCCTGATCGAGGCGTTCGACGAGGTCTTCACCCAGGTGGGCGGCGAGCTCGGCAACGTCCGAGACATCGGCGAGCTTCCGTGGGAGGCGCTCGAGAGCGTCCTTCGCGCGGAGCGCTGCGCGCTTCACGATCCTCTCCGCGGCGGACCGCACGATCGGCTCGCGGCGATGGTGCACCTCGGGCGCGCGATCGGCGACGCGCCCGAGTGCCGCTTCCCTGCCGCGCGCCTCGCGGCGCTCGCGCTCGACGTCGCCGTCGGCGGGCCCAGCGACGCGAAGCTCGCGGAGGCGGCGCTGCGCGCCCTCGAGCGCGCGACGTGCGACGCGCCGAACAACGCCGACCTCATCGAGGCCCTCGCCGCGCTGCACCTCCGGCTCGGAAACGCCGACGCCGCGGAGCGCCATGCGCGCGAGGCGCTCGGTCTCGAGCCGGACCGCCCGCGCATCTACGCGCTCCTCTCCGAGGCACGGCGATCGCGCGGCGATCTCGACGGCGCGCTCGCGGCGATCGAGGACGGGCTGCTCCACGGCGCCAGCGATCCGCTCCTCAACACGGAGCGCGGGATCGTCCTCGCCGAGCGAGGGAACCTCGACCAGGCCGAGCGCGCGTGGCGGATGGTCCTCGACTCGAAGCCGCTCTATCCGCCGGCGTTCACGAACCTCGCGTCCGTCGTGATGGAGCGGAAGGACACGCTCGCCGCCGCTCAGCTCGTCGACGAGGCGCTCCGCTACGGCGCGGCGCATCCCGACGTGCTCCGCCGCGCCATCCAGCTCTCGCTCGCGGCGGAGCCGGAGGGCATCGCGCGCGCGGCGCGCGTCGCGAAGCTCGCCACCGCTCTCGTCGAGCGCGCTCCGGGCGACGCGTGGGCCCGCCTCGTGCTGGCGCGAGCGCTGGCGGTCACCGGCAACCGGACGGCCGCCGTCCGACGGCTGGTCGAGATCGACGAGCTCGCCCACGACACCTCGTTCGCGGCGGAGGCGCAGCGCGGGAAGCTCGCGCTCGAGGACCCGCAGGCGTCGCTCGAGATCGACGCGGTCCTTCGCGCGGCATACAACGCGGCGATCGAGGACCTCGAGACGATCGCGGCGCGCGCGAGCACCCTCGCACGCGCGCACAACGCGTGGCACGCCTGGTTCGCGCTGGGCATCGCGGAGCGACGGCGCGAGCGCTGGCGGGCCGCGCGCAACGCATTCGCCGAGGCCATCCGCATCGCGCCCGGCTGCACGCCGGCGCACATGGAGATCGTCGCGGCGTACGTCGCCCTCGGCGACGCCGAGCCGGCGCTCGAGCACGCGCGCCGCGCCTGCGAGCTCGAAGGCGAGTCCGCACGCACGCTCGCCGTCCTCGCGACCGCGCTGCTCGCCGCAGGCAAGCGCGAGGAGGCGATGAACGCGATCGACCGCGCCCTCGAGCTCGACGCGACCGACGAGGCGAACCGCGCCCTCGCCGAGCGCATCCGAGCCGGCCGCGCCCGCACGAGCACGCTCACGCGCCTGCGCGACATCTTCACGCGAGGCTTCCGCCGGCGCTGATCGAGAGAGGCTCCAGGCTCCGGGCTCCAGGCTCCAGGGGGGAACGCAGCTCGCGTCAGAACCAGTTGGAGAGCGCGACGGCCGATCGTCGAAGACTCGCTTCTCGGAATGGTGTGAGTCGGCTCTCGATCGCCCGCGATTCTCCCCGTGCGGTCGAGCGAGGGAGGAGACGAGCGTGCCCGAAGCGGGCGTTGCGCCCAAAATCTGGAGCCTTTTGCCTTTTGCCTTTTGCCTCTGAGGACTGACTTCGTGAGGCCCGAGGCCTACGCGTTTCTGCTTCCGAAGATCGCCGTCCCCACGCGCACGATCGTCGCCCCGCACGCGATCGCGATCTCGAGGTCCTCGCTCATCCCCATCGACAGCTCGGGGAGACGGGCGGCGCCGCCGTGCGCCTCGCGGAGGGCGACGAGCGCCTCGAACGCCCGTCGTGTCGCGTCGAGATCGTGGGGAGGCATCGTCATCAGCCCGCGGAGCACGAGGTTCGGCGAGGCGTCGATGGCGTCGAGCAGCGCCGGGACGTCGGCGGGCGCCGCGCCGTGCTTCTGGGCCTCGCCGCCGACGTTGACCTCGACGAGGACGGGCAGCTTCTTTCCGGGATCGACGGCGCGCGTGCGCTTGTCGAGCTCGCGCGCGAGGGAGGCGGAGTCGACCGAGTGCACGAGGTGTGCGAGCGGCGCGACGACCTTGGCCTTGTTCGACTGGAGGTGGCCGACGAAGTGCCAGCGCAGGTCCGGAAGGTCGCGGAGCGCCTCCGCCTTCTCCGCGAGCTCCTGCGCGTAGTTCTCGCCGAAGTCTCGCTGGCCCGCCGCGTAGGCCTCGCGTATCGCCTCGGCGGGCTTGGTCTTGGAGACGGCGACGAGCCGGATCGAAGCAGGATCGCGTCCTGCGGCCTCGGCCGCGCGCGCGATGCGGTCGCGGACCCGCGCGAGCCCTTCGCCGACGGCGCTCATGCGGCCCTCCCTCGCGCGCGAAGCGCGGTCCGCACACGTCCGGACCGGGCGCGTGCATCGGCGCGCCCTCGGCGAGGTCGCGCGTGCCAGACCATGACGTCGGAGCGTTGGACGAGCGGGCCGCGCGCGAAGTCTCCGTAGAGCGCGGTGACCTCGAAGCCGTTGTAGTGGAGGAGCGCTTCCATCTCGCAGGGATAGAACTGGCGGTGCGCCAGCGGTGTCATGAACTCCTCGGCGGGGGCCCTTCGAGCCCTGCCCGTCTTCGTCTTCCGCGCCATGGGCTCGAAGAACATCGACACGAAGAGGATCTGCCGGACGGCGTCGTAGTCGAAGTGCTCGCGGTACCGCACGCGTCCGGCGGTCGGGTGATCGAACGGCGGCGTCCGGTAAGGGACGGCAGGATCGCGCGCGAGGTCCTGCGGGACGGGCATCGAGATGTCGAACACGAGCTCACCGTCCGGCAAGAGATGCTCGCGCACGCGATCGAGCCATAGCTCGACGTCGCGGCGCGTGTAGAGGTGGAGCGCCGTGTTGAACGGGCAAATGACGAGGGGAAAGCGCTCGCCGAGGCGCGTCGTCCGGATGTCGCCCTCGACGAGCTTCATGCGCCGTCGAACGGCGGACGGCTCCGCCTTCAACTGCTCGCGGAGGTGGTCGAGCATTGGCCTCGAGTGGTCGATCCCGGTCACCGACGCCCCCGCGCGCGCGATCGGGAGCGCGATGCGTCCGTTGCCGACGCCGTGCTCCAGCACGGCGCCGTGCTGGATGGCCAGCGCTCGGTAGTACGAGGCGTCCTCGATCCGATCCTCGTACGTCTTCGCGTAATAGACCGGGTCCTCGAAGTGGGCGCGAGCGCCCACTTCGAGCTCCGGGTCGTTTCGAGCTTCGACTCGAGTTCTTTTTCGAGCCGCGCTGCTCTTCGCGTGCGCGGCAGAGACGTGGGCGCTGCCCAGTGAGCTCAGCCGACCCTCAGTAGAGGCCCGAGCGGGCCATCTGCTGGATCCACTCCTCGACGGCGACATTGCTCGGCCGATCGAAACGGACCTTGCCGGCTGCGATCTCACGGAGAGCGGTCACCGCGGGCTTGTTCTTCGAGGGAACGAGCGGCGTGGCGCCCTTCATGAGCTGCCTCGTGCGCCGCGCGGCCAGGATGACCAACGCGAAACGGTTCTCCTCACGCTCCAGGCAATCTTCGACGGTCACGCGCGCCATGGGTCTCTCTTGCTCGATACGAGCCGGACGCTCGCCGCGCCCGGCGCATTCAGGGATCGGCAAGCTAGTCGCGCGGCTCGAGAGTCGCAAGCCTTCCATGATGGCCCGCCGAAAATCGGCCGATCCCGGCACTCTCGTGCGAGCTCGACGGCCGCGTTCCCCTAGAATCGCCGCCCGTGAGCGTCCTTCTCTACCTCGCCCGGCACGGCGAGACGGACGACAACGCCCGGCGGGTGTTCCAAGGTCAGGCAGGCCGTGGCCTGAACCGGGTCGGGCGTGCGCAGGCCGCGCGCCTCGCGGAGCGCGTCCGGAGAACCCCGCCCGTCGCCATCGTCGCGAGCGACCTCGAGCGCGCCGTGGAGACGGCGACCATCGTGTCGGAGGCTTGCGGCGTGCCGGTGGAGCTCGACCCTGCCCTTCGCGAGGTGGACGTCGGCGCGTGGACGGGCAAGAGCTACGAGGAGGTGGCGGAGCTCTTCCCCGAGGAGTGGGCCGCGTGGGAGAGCGGTCTCGACGTCCGGCGCGGCGGCGGGGAGACGTATGCCGAGCTCGCCGAGCGCATCGACGGCGCGCTCGCGCGGATCGCCGCCCGATGGGGGCGGACGACGGGCGACGGCTCACCCGGGGAACGTGGACCGCGCCGCGTCCTCGTGGTCTCGCACGGCGGGGCGATCAAGAGCTGGGTCGCGAAGGTGCTCGGCGTGTCCTCCTCCGGCCTTCGCGTGCTCGGCAGCGTGGCGAACGCGGGCCTCACGATCGTCGAGTCGGACGCGTCGGGCGCGGATGGGACGCATCGGCGCTACCGCCTTCGCTGTTGGAACGACGCGTCGCACCTCGAAGGCCTCGTCGTGGAGAACGAAGCCTGAGCGCGCGGCGCGTCGGTCGGAGCCCCCGACCGAACGGCTCCCGATGCGGTTCGTTCCCGTACGCCTCTCGCCGGACGAATCGCGTTAGACTTCGATCGCCGTGGTGGCTTCCCGCGTCGGCGACGTGCTCGCCTCGAAGTACCGTCTCCAGGAGCTGCTCGGCAGCGGGGGGATGGGTTACGTCTACCGCGCCGTCAACGAGGATGTCGGCCGCGTGGTCGCCATCAAGATGCTCCGCGCGGAGCACGCCGAGAACGCGATGCTCGTCGAGCGCTTCCTTCGCGAGGCGAGAGCCGCGAACCTCGTGCGTCATCCGAACGTCGTCGACGTGCTCGACATCGGTCGCGACGGCGACGGCTCGCCCTTCATCGTCCAGGAGCTGCTGACCGGCCAGGATCTCGCGCAATACGTCGAGAAGCGCGGCGGGCGCCTCACGCTCGCGGAGATCGAGGAGTACCTCTTGCCGGTCATCGACGCCGTCGGCGAGGCGCACAAGCGAGGCGTCGTCCATCGCGATCTCAAGCCCGAGAACGTGTTCCTCGCCGAGGACGGGGGCCGCTGCATTCCGAAGCTCCTCGACTTCGGCATCTCCAAGATCCGCCTCCCCGACATCCGGACGACGGAGGTCGGGACGATGATGGGCACGCCGGCCTACATGGCGCCGGAGCAGATCCACAACGCGCACGAGGCGGATCCGCGGGTCGACGTCTGGGCGCTCGGAGTCATGCTCTTCCAGCTCCTCTCGGGACGCTTGCCGTTCCCGGAGAAAGATGCGCCTGCGCTCTTCGTCGCCATCGCGACGAGAGATGCGCCGCGGCTCATCGACGTTTGTCCCGACGTCTCGCCCGACGTCTCGCGCATCTGCGAGCGGTGTCTGCGCCGCCCGCCGGACGAGCGCTATCCCACCGCGCTCGAGCTCGCGCGCGATCTCCGGCACGTCCTCGAGGGCACGGAGATCGAGGCCACCGGCAAGCACGTGCGGTTGCCGCTGCCGCCGGCGGGACTCGAGGTGCCCGATCTCGAGCTGCCGCCGCCGAAGGGCATCGCAACGGACAAGACGCATCCGGCCTCGCCCGCGGCGGCCGCGCGAGACAAGATCGAGCTCGTGACCGCTCACGGGGTGCCGGCGGCTCTGTCCAGCGACGACGGGCCTCCGGACTCGAGGCCGCTACCGAGCCTCGACATCGACGTCTCCCGAGCGAGGCCACAGCCGCCCGCGCCTGCCGCCACCGTGGCTGCGCCGCCCGAGTCTGTGCGATCGCGAACGGTGGGCGTCTTGGACCAGCCGCTTCCCGGGGTCATGCTCGGCCCGACCGCGCCGCAGCCGTCCTACCGGCGCGAGGTGCCTCTGCAGCTCGACGTTCGGCAGCCGCCCCAGCCCCAGACCGGGCCTGACGTGTCGTTCCTCGTCGGGCTCGCGGTCGTCGGCCTCTCGTCGATCGGCGTGACCGCCGTGCTGCGGACCTTCGCCCACCAGCCCGAGGTCCTTCAGCTCGTCGGCATGGTGACGAGCCCGACGCCCACCCTGAACCTCGCGGTCCACGGCGGGCTCGCGCTCGTCGCCCTGGCGATCGGGATCAAAGCCGTGATCTCCGGCGTGAGGAAGTGGCGCGAGCTCGGCGGGCGCCCCGGCGCCGTGATCACGGCGGTCATCGCGGGTGCGCTGTTCTTCGCGGCCATCGAGCTCGCGCGCGCGGCTTGGTGAGGACGCTCAGCCGAGCTCGAACCGCAGGCTGCACGACCGATCGACCTGGATGCCCCAACCCCACTGGTAGATGGGGACACCCTCGCCGTGGATCGTGACCTTGTGCAGCCCACGCCGACCCAAGAACGTCGCCTCGAACGTGCCGGGCGTATGCGACTTGCCCGGCTCGATTGTGAGGCTCTGACGTTCCGCGGCATTGACGAGGTAATCGTCGAGCTTCAGATGCACACCCGTCGCGCGGGTCGATCCGTTGTTCTGGATCGTGGCCCTGCCGCGGATCTTCGAGTTGCACGCAGGAGGGAGGGGAGTGTCGAGCTTCGGGGTGTGGAACGAGAGCTTGCCCGCCCGCATCGCCACGATGCGATCCGGCAGCATCCCGCCGTTGGGATCGTAGGTCGTCGCCGTGAACGTGCAGCTCGGGATGATGTTCATCGTTCGCCAGCGCGTGTCGCCTTCGAATTGCAACTGGCTGGGGATCACACCACAGACGCCGCCCAGCTCTCTCGGGTCCGCGACGGTCACCCACGTTCGCGACTTGGGCGGGACGTTCACCGGCACGGTGAGGGGAGGAACGGAGCCGGTGATCTCGATGCGACGGATGATGAGGTTCTTGCTGAGCGGAGTGTCGGCGGGGTTGTGGATCTCGAGGTCGTAGGAGAGCCCGCCGCCGGAGTAACGGCTCGTGTCCTCGACGCCGTTACGCAGCGACCGTCGCACGCCCACGATCGAGGGCGGCAAGGTGATCTGCAGCTTCGGTGGCTGCAGCGTCGGAAGCGGTCGGGCCGTCGGTATCGGCGTGCCGGGCTTGATCGGAGTCGGTCCGGCCCACGAGACCGCGGCGATGGACACGGACAGTGCCAGGAACGTAAACGCGGCGATTCTCCGCATGGTCCTTCCTCGGGTTGTTTGGTGGTGGGCGTCCGCCCGACGAATCGGGATCCGGAGCTCGGTTCTCGAAAGAGTGCCTTTCTAGAGACGAGGCGACGACAAAGGTATTCGTTCGGCGGCGCGCGCGGGATGTCGCTCGCACGGACGACACGCTCCGTCTACTGGACGGGCGTGTAGCTCGAGCCGGAGATCAGCGACCGATCAGCGCTGGCTCAGAAGCGCGTTGATTTCCGCGCCCGATCGCTCGCGTATGTCGTTCGACGCGTTGCAGTCGTCGTTCTTCGGATTGCCGTCCCTGCGGATGTCGGGGTCGAAGGCGATGACGAGCTGGTAGGTCGGAGGGAACTCTCCTTCGGCGGGCGAGCTCGCGTTCCATGCCCGGCCGAACCTCACGACGACCTCGGCGCCGGGCGGAACGTTCTGGAAGGCCTGGCGCGCGACGAGGCGAGGCTGTGCTCCCGGGACGATCTCGTAGAGCAGCGCGGTCTGCTGGTTGGGACCGGACTCGTAGGCGACCCCTCCGACGTTCTTCACCTTGCCGTAGATGTTCACATGGCCGGTGTGCGGGCCCGTCCTGTACCCGATCGAAAAATCGATCGACGCGGACAGATCGGGGCACTGGAGGACGAGCGGCTTGACGACTTTGATCGGCTTCTTCACGGTCGGCGCGATCGGTGCCGTCGGCTTCTTCGGCTCCGCATGAGCGACGGACGCGACGAAGAGCGAGGCGAGGACGCATGCGAGGGGGCGCTTCATGCTTCGAGAGACGGAGCGAAACCGACGCCGATTCGGTCGGCGAGTGTCACCCGAATCGTGTCACCCGTACGGCGACGGCCGCGATGGGTGGTCACAGCGACCCGTTTCTGCGGAGCTCTCGGCCGGCGCTCGCTCGATGCGCGCAGGCCCATCCAATGGAAAGGCGCGCGAGAGCGTATAAGCTAGAAGCGTGTCCCTTCGCCGGCTCTTTTCGCTCGCTTCCCTGGGGCTCTCCGTCGTTCTGATCGCGCCCCACGCGAGCGGTGACGACTTCGACCCACGCGGGCGCCGGAGGCCGGGCACGTCGAAGCCGGGCGCCAAGCCGGGCGCGAGGCCGGCGGCCAAGCCGGGAACAGCCGCGCGTCCCGCCGCCCCTCCGAAGCCGGACGCAGGGCAGTCGCAGTCGGTCCTCATCGACCGGTACACGAAGATCGTCCTCCGTCAGCCGGGCGACGTCTTCCCGCTCCAGCGGTTGGCCCAGCTCTACCGCGACAAGGACGGGAACCTGAACGAGCTCGTGAAGGATTTCGAGGGCCGGGCGGCGCAATCCGGTCCGGAGCAGTATGCCGCGACGGTGACCCTCGCCGGGATCTACAAGCTCGACGGCCGCGCCGAGGAAGCGATCACCACGTACGAGAGGGCGATCGCCCTCAAGAGCAACGATCCGGTCGCGATCGTGGCGCTCGCGCGGCTGCTCCAGGATCGCGGGGACGTCGCGGGCGCGCGCAAACGCTACGAGCAGGCGCTCGCGCTCCAGACGGTCGCGGCGGACAAGGAGCAGACGCTCCGCACGCTGATGACGCTGGCGCTCGACGCGAAGGACTGGGACGGCGCGAAGGGCTTCCACCGGGAGCTCGTGAAGATGCAGCCGCAGAGCCTGTACGTGAAGGCGGAGCTCGGTCGCGAGCTCTTCCAGCGCGCCGAGTACGAGAAGGCCGAGGCCGAGTTCAAGGAGCTCGTGAACGCCGCCGCGGGCGACAACCGCGCGCTCGCGCCGGCGCTGAAGGATCTCGGACGCGCACAGGCGAAGGCGCACAAGAACCAAGAGGCGCTCGCCACGTTGAAACGGGCGCTCCAGACGGCGGGCCAGGAGGCCGCCGTGCGCGCGGAGATCTACGAGATCATCACGGAGATCTACCGCGCCGATCAGCAGCTCCCGATCCTCATCAAGCAGATCGAGGACGAGCGACCGTCGGACTTCCAAAGGCTCGCTCTGCTCGGGGCGCTCTACGAGGAGACGGGCGACAGCACGAAGGCGCTCGAGACGTACAGGAAGGCGCTCGCGATCAACCCGCGCCACATCGACCTGCGCCTCAAGATGATCCGGGTCCTGCAGTCGCAGGGCGAGCTCGACAAGGCCATCGCGGAGTACGAGGCGCTCATCCGCGCCGCCCCGAACAACCCGCAGTTCGTCTTCGAGCAGTGCGAGGCGCTCATGCAGCGCGGAGATCGCGCGCGCGCGCTCAAGCTGCTCACGGAGCTCGAGGCGCGCGGCCAGAACGACGAGGAGATCCTCTCGCGCCTCGCCGACTTCTACGGCCGCATCGGCGAGAACGACCGCTCGCTGAAGGTGCTGACGCGGCTCTCGAACATCAGCACGAACGACCCGGGGTATCTCGTCGACCTCGGCGACCGGTACTTCCAGGAGGGCAACACCCAGCTCGCCCTCCAGACCTGGCGGCGCATCCTCACGACGGTCACGCCGCGCGCCCGCGCGCTCGCCGCGCTCGGGGACGTCTATCTGGAGCACGACATGCTCCAGGACGCGCTGACCTCGTTCCGTGAGGCGGTGCAGCTCGATCCGCAGAACGTCACGTACAAGAAGCAGCTCGCGAGCGCGCTCGAACGTTCGAAGAGCTACGCGGCGGCGCGCAAGATCTGGCAGGAGCTCGCCGAGAAGGCGAAGGCGACCGGCGACAAGATCCTCGCGCGCGAGGCGCGGTCGCGCATCGTCACGCTCTGGAGCTTCGAGCGGGTGCTCGAGGCGCAGGTCGGCCCGCTGCAGCAACGTTTCTCGGCGAACCCGCCCGACATCGAGGCGGGCCGCATGCTCGCCGAGGTGCAGATCCACATGCGGAGCAACCCGCGCGCGCTGGCCGACGCCGAGACGACGCTGCGCAGGGTCATCTCGCTCGCGCCGGGCGACACCGAGAGCTACCTCGCGCTCGAGCGGATCCTCGTGCAGCGGGGCAAGCTCCAGGACGCGATCGCGGTCCTCGAGAAGCTCGTCGCCGTCGATCCGAAGAGCGCGCGACAGCTCTATCAGCGCATGGCGCAGTACGCCTTGCAGCTCTATCGCGACGACGACGCGATCAAGTACGCGGCGCGCGCCGTCGAGCTCAACCCGGACGACGCCGAGGGCCATCACAAGCTCGGCGACATGTACCGGAAGCGGCAGGACATCGACCGCGCGATCGCCGAGTTCCGCGCCGCGATTGCGAGGAACGATCGCCTGTTCATCGTCTACCTCGACCTCGCCGACCTGCTCCTCTCGAAGGGCGAGATGGACGAGGCCGACCGCCTCTTCCGCCGCGTGATCCGCGGCGCGCCCGACGAGGAGCTCGTCTCGCGCGCGGCGCGGCTCTCCATGCAGATCAACCTCGGGAAGGGCACGCTCGAGTCGCTCGAGCAAGAGCTCTTGCCGCTGGCGATCGGCAACCCGCAGAAGAAGATCTACCGGCGGCTGCTCGTTGAGATCTACGGCAACCTCACCTTCGCGCTCGTGCAGCGCGTGAAGCACGGGTCGGGCAAGGACGCGGAGGAGGCGCGCGCGGCGCTCCAGCGCATCGGCTCGCGTGCGGTCAAGCCGCTCCTCGATGCGCTCGCCGACGGGGACGCCGGTCAGCAGCGCGTCGCGATCGACGTGCTCGGCTACGTGCAGAACAAGAACGCGAGCTCCGCGCTCTTCGCGTTCGCGACCGGCCAGGCGGACACGTCGCTGCGCACGCGTGCGATGCTCGCGTGCGGCGCGCTCCGCGACGCGGCCCTCTTGCCGAAGTACGAGGCGCTCCTCTTCCCGAAGTCCGGGGCCGACGGCGCGATGGCGTCGGACTCCGTCGCGCGCGCCGCGAGCTGGGCCGTCGCGAAGCTCGGCGACAAGCGGGCGGCTCCGCTCCTGCGCAAGATCGCCGAGAACGGGACGCCCGACATGCGCGCGTTCGCGGTCCTCGGGCTCGGCGCCCTGAAGGACAAGTCGAGCGTTCCGCTCCTCGCGCACGTCGCGCGCTCGCTCGAGGCCGGGACGCCCGCCCGCGCCGCGGCGGCGTATGCGCTCGGCGAGGTCGGCGCCGAGAGCGAGGTCACGTCGCTCCTCACGATCGCCGAGGGTACCGACGCGCTCCCGCGCGAGATGGCGATCCTCGCGCTCGCCCGCATGGGCGCGCACAAGGGCGAGCCCCCGGGCGGAAAGGCCGCGCTCGCCGCCATGGCCGACGCCATCTTCGCGGGCGAAGGGGAGGGCGCGCGGGCGCTCAAGGCCGAGGCTTCGCTCCGTCAGGCCGCGCTCGCATCGCTCGTGCTGCTCGCCACGAAGGGCGCCGTGGACGCCCGCGTCGAGGCGATCCCCGCGCCGGACGACGACGTGGACGCCGAGACGACGCTCGAGCGGCTCGTGCCGCGGGACTTCTCCGTGAAGGATCGGGCCGCCGCGCTCGTCACGTTCGCGGACGTGCTCCAGCGTGCGGCGTCGAGCGCTCTCTCGACCTCGACGGCACGCGCCCGCGCCGTGCTCGACGCGCTGGGCGTACGCGAAGGCGCGTTCGAGCCGTTCATCGCCGCGAGCGACGAAGGCGGCCAGGAGCTCGCCGCGGCTCGCGCCAAGATCAAGGAGATCGCCGCCGCCCTCGAGCCGAGCGTGGTCGCGCTGTCGCGCCACCCGGATCCCGGGATCCGCACGAAGGCGATCGTGCTCCTCGCGCGATCGAAGTCCGACGCCGCGGCCGCCGCGATCGCGCAGGCCGTCACCGATCCGAACGAGAACGTCCAGCGCGTGGCGCTCGCCTCGATCGGCCAGCACGCCGACCAGAAGGCCGTCGCTGTGGTCGCCAAGGTGATGCGCAGTCACGAGAGCTGGGCGATGCGCGTCCTCGCGGCGCAGGCGCTCGGCCGACTCGGAGCCGCGGGCGCGGGCGCGGAGGCGACGCGGCAGCTCAAGGAGGCCGCGACGAAGGAGCCGTACGCGCTCGTGCGCGAGGCCGCCCTCGTGGCGCTCGCCGGCTACGATCGAGGCGAGGCCGCGCAGCTCGCCGCGCACATGGCCGCGAACGATGCCGAGCCGCGTGTGCGCGAGACCGCGCTGCGGATCCGAAACGGGAAGTGACGCCACGGTCGGGGTCTCGCGTCGTCGCGAGAGCCGACTAAGATGGCGGCGTCCATGACCGCGCGGCCCACGATGCGGATGCTCACGAGCATGGCGGCGCTCTCCGCCGTCGCGGCCGTGTCGTGCCGTGACATCTCCCGCTTCGCGAGCAAGGGCGACCGCTTCGAGGGCAACGTCGTGAAGGGCAGCTTCGTCCGCTCGGGCGTCGCCGACGACACGCGGATGTGCCTCACGCTCGACACCGACCGCCTGCAGGACGCGCCGGGGACGATCACGACCTCCGACGGGCGCTTCCGTGACACACCGCTCCGGCCCATCCCGCAGATCTGGCACGATCCGCTCTCGACGCTGAGCTTCGGCGAGGGCCGCGTGCAGAACCTCGTCTATGCCGCCTCGCCGTCCCCGCCCGACGCGGATCCGGCCGAGGCGCAGGACGTGATCGTCATCGTCTCGCTGATGCAGTCGGATCACGTCGAGGTCCGGCTGCTCCGTGGCGCTCCGCAGACCGACGCCGGCCCTCCGCCGCCCGGCGTCGGTCGCCCCTTGTTCGCCGTCTTCAACCTCGACCGTCAGCCAGGCCCGTGCGCGTTCTAGGTATCGAGTCCTCCTGCGACGAGACGGGCGTGGCCGTCGTCGACGACACGGGGCGCGTCCTCGCCGACGTCGTCCAGAGCCAGGTCGACGTGCACGCACCGTACGGCGGCGTCATCCCGGAGCTCGCCTCGCGTGACCATCTGAAGAACTTCGGACCCGTCCTCCACGAGGCCCTGGCCCGCGCGGGGCTCGAGCTCCGCGAGCTCGACGGCATCGCCGTGACGAATCGGCCCGGGCTCGTCGGTGCGCTGCTCGTCGGCGTCCAGGCCGCGAAGGGGCTCGCGTGGGCGGCGGGGCTTCCGCTCGTCGGTGTCGATCACCTCGTCGGGCATCTCTGCGCCGTGTTCCTCCGGCGGAGCGCGTCGTCGCCTCCTCCGCCCGAGCTCCCGTTCGTGGCGCTCCTCGCGTCCGGCGGTCACACGGCGATCTATCGGGTCGACGACCTGCACCCGTCACGGATCCGCGAGCTCGGCGCGACGCGCGACGACGCGGCGGGCGAGGCGTTCGACAAGGTCGCGAAGGTCCTCGGCCTCGGCTATCCGGGCGGCCCCATCATCGACCGGCTCGCCGCCGGCGGAGATCCGAAGGCCTTCTCCCTCCCGCTGCCGATGGGGCACACGCGCTCGTTCGAGATGAGCTTCTCGGGGATCAAGACGCAGGTCGCGGCGATCGCCCGCGAGCGGCCGTCGGTCGTCGCCCAGGGCCCCGAGAGCGCAGGCGCGGAGACGCGCGATCTGTGCGCCTCCTTCCAAGCGGCGGTCACGTCCGTGCTCGCGAAGAAGCTCGTCGCCGCAGCCCGTGTCGAGAACGTGAAGACCGTGGTCATCGGCGGCGGCGTCGCCGCGAACAGCGAGCTTCGGCGACGCGTCTCCGATCTCGCGCGCGAGAGCGGGATGGTCGCGGTGCTCCCCGAGCTCGCGAGCTGCACGGACAACGCGGCCATGATCGCGTACGCGGGTCTCGTGCGCCTCCGCGCGGGCGAGCGCGACGGATGGGACCTCGTCGCGACGAGCACCACGTCGCTGCCGAAGACGACGCGGAAGGGCCGCGGAGCGCGCTGAGCCGGCCTGCGCTCGAAGGCTCCGGGGCGGGACGGATTGGACCGGGGAGTGGATGCCGCGGCGCGCTCACGCGGCGACGGGGCTCGCCGTCAGTGGGCCGCCGTCATCATGAAGCCGGCGAGGAAGGCGGCGCCCCAAAGCGGAAGCAGCAAGCGGAGAAGTTGATCGCGGTCCATCGTCCAGAGGAATCGGAGAAGCAAGATGCGTGCCCTGGCCGAGAAGGCCACGCATCTCGCGAATCCAGCGCAGTTTCCGGGGATCTCTTCGCGCGCGAGGAGCGCTCGGTGGCGCCCCATCCACACCGGCATGACGCGGATGTCATACCGCGGTGCGGTCCGTCTATGTCTCCATGCCGGCGCACGTGCAACAGGGGGCCGCCATTTTTCGCCGGCAGGGCCGCGGTCCGGCCGGGGCGAGGGGCCCCGGCCGGCCGTCCTTCAGCGCTTCTTGGAGCTGCTGCTGCTGCTGGTGCTGGTCTTCTTCTTGGCGCTCGCCTTGGCGTTCGCCGCGGCCTTCTCGCCGTGGGCGCTCGGCCGGGCGAGGACCATCTCGAGCGTCTCGCCGTTCGCGCGGACCATGTACGGGGGAACGCCGTCACGGAACGAGACGGTGAACTCGGTGCCGCTCCCGTCGTTCGCGACGTGGACGGACGCGATCCGCTGATCCTTCTCGGCGAGGAGCGACGTCGGCTCGGTCGGCTTGCGGTTCGGGATCAGCACCGTGAAGCCCGTCGGCTGGACCGCTCCGTGGATGCTCTCGATCGGGCCGTCCATCTTGATCTTGATGATGTTCGGACGCGTCCCGATCCTGCCGTTCACGAACGGCGCCGGCTTCCCCGGACGGACGCTCGGCGTCGCGGCGGCGGCGAGCGGATCCATCGCCGGAGGTGCCTCCATCGCCACGGTCGTCGCGGTCGTGCCGATCGGGGCTGCGGCCGGCTCCTCCGTGATCTCCGCCGGCGGAGCGCTCGCGAGCTGCGGCGCGGGCGAGGGCTTCCAGAGCGCGAACCCGCCGAGGAACGCCGCTACGCAGACCGCGCCCGCGACGGCGAGCTTCTTCTTCTTTTCGCCGGAGAGACGGCTCGGAGCGGCCTCGGCCTCGGCCTTGGTCTGCTCGAGGTCCGGCGAGCTTCCACGCACGACCTTGCGGCCCGTCGCGTGGAGACCGCCGCCCGGCGGCGGGGCCGTCGTGCGGCGTATGGGGATCTCGACGTCCTCGCCGGTGCTCTTGTGGCGGCGCGCGCGGGCTGCGATGAGAGCGGCGGCGACCTTCGCGCGCTTGGCCAAATCGGTCAGCGCCGGAGTGACCTTCGCCGCGCCTCGAGCGATGACCTCCTTGAAGCGCGAGCGCTCCTCCTCGTCCTCCACCTCGGGCTCGGCGGCCTCCACCTTCACCTCGGCCGCGGCGGCCGGCTCCTGCTGCTCCGCCTGCTCCACCTGCTGCTCCGCGGGCTGCGCGGGCGCGGCCTCCTGCTCGCACGCCTCGTACGTCACGCCTTCGGGGTCTCGGGGCGTCTGGTCCTGGTCGGCCGTGGGGTCCTCGCCCGGAACGACGTCCGCGGCGTGCGCTTCCAGGTCGTCGTAGCGGAGGGAGACGACGAGCTGCGGGATCCGCGAGCCCTCGTCGACCTCGATCTGCACGCGGTCGATCACCGCCGGACGGCGCTCGCCGGAGGACGCGTCCTCGAGCTCGAGCGGGCGTCCCATCTGGAGGAAGCCGAGCTCGCTGTACGCGGTGATCCCGGTCGGCATCGACTCGCGGATCCGGGCGCGCATCGGCGAGGAGAGGCCTTCGATGTGGAGTCGGATCTTCCGTCCGGCCGCCGTCGGAGGGAGCTGGCCTTCCGCCGCCAAGCCGACGATGCGCTGGAGGGCGGCCGTGCTCTGGGCGTCGAGGTTGGTGAAACGGATGCCGAACTCTCCGCCGTCGCCCATGTCGCTCTTCCAGAGGACCTCTCCAGCGGCGACGACCGTGAGCCCGTGGCCCGCGTCGAAGCGGCACATCACAGGCTGGCCGACCTCCGGAAGATAGGCCGTCCGGAGCGACATGCCTTCTTCGGAGAGGTTGACCGCCTGCGCTTCGAAGGTGGGGCCCAGCGTGCCTCCGACCTCCACCATCGCATCGAACGGGACCCGCGTCGTTCCAGGCGCGCGGCGATCATATGTATTGTTCATGGATTTCCTCCGGGACCCTCATCGGATAAGGAGGAATCGCGCGACGGGCCAAGTTTCGGACGCGACGAAGAGGCTCCAGGCTCCGGGCTCCAGGCTCCAGGGGGCGCGCGCTTCGCGCGCGCCAACCTCGCTGAGGACTGAGGAGGGAAAGAGGCTCCGGGCTCCAGGTGGCGCGCGCTTCGCGCGCGCCAACCTCGCTGAGGACTGAGGAGGGAAGAGGCTCCGGGCTCCAGGTGGCGCGCGCTTCGCGCGCCAACCTCACGCGACAGCTCCCTTCACTGCCGACGGTCGATGCTCTCGGCAGAGCTCGTCATCAGCAGCAAAGGATCGCAGTCGACATTTCGAGGTTGGCAGGCCAAGCCTTCGCTTTTGCACGGCCGTAAGACACGAGCCGCCGTGTTTTCTCGGTATTTTCGGCCCCGCCAGAGTTGGCACGGGACACGCATTACGGTGGGCAGCGCTGCGGCGAGGCTTGTCCCCCCCCGAGCCCGCCGCGGCGTTTTCTTTTTGTCCGCCCGAGGTCCGCGAGCGTAGGGCAGACCCGCCCCCGGCGCTCAGCCCTCGCTGCCCTCGCTGGGGAGAGCGCAGAGCACTCGACCGCGCGACGACAGGCGGCGCGCGCTTCGCGCGCGCCAACCGCAGTCGCTGAGGACTGAGGACGGAGGACCGAGGACTGAAAAGTCCTGGAGCCTGGAGCCCGGAGCCTGGAGCCTCCGCTCGTCAGAGCGGAATGTTCGAGTGCTTCTTCGCGGGATTCGAGTCCCGCTTGTCCTTCAGCATCTCGAGGGCGCGGTAGAGGCGCGCGCGGAGGGTCCGCGGGTAGATGACCTCGTCGATGAAGCCGAGCTCGGCGGCCTTGTACGGGTTGGCGAACTTCTCGCGGTAGTCGGCGATGAAGTCCGCGCGGGTCTTCGCGGGATCCGCGGCCTTCGCGATCTCGTGGCGGTAGACGATGTTGACGGCCCCGTCGGGCCCCATCACCGCGATCTCGGCCGTCGGGAACGCGAGGTTGATGTCCGCGCGGATGTGCTTCGACGCCATGACGTCGTACGCGCCGCCGTACGCCTTGCGCAGGATGACCGTGACCTTCGGCACCGTCGCCTCGGCGAACGCGAAGAGCAATTTCGCGCCGTGGCGGATGATGCCGCCGTACTCCTGGTCGGTGCCCGGCAAGAAGCCCGGCACGTCGACGAACGTGACGAGCGGGATGTTGAAGCAGTCGCAGAAGCGGACGAAGCGCGCCGCCTTCTGCGAGGCGTCGATGTCGAGCACGCCCGCGAGGACGGCGGGCTGGTTCGCCACGACACCGACGACGCGGCCGCCGATGCGCGCGAAGCCGACGACGATGTTCGGCGCGAACGCCTCCGCGATCTCGAAGAGGTATCCGTCGTCGACGACGGCGCGGACCACCTCCTTGACGTCGTACGGTTTGCTCGACTCGAGCGGGATCATCGTGTCGAGCTCGGGCACCTCGCGCAGAGGCGGGTCGGACGACGGCTTGAACGGCGGGTCCTCCTGGTTGTTCGCGGGGAGGAACGAGAGGAGCTCGCGCGTCTGCGCGATGCACGTGCGGTCGTCGGGCGCGGTGAGGTGACAGACGCCGCTCTTCGTCGCGTGGGTCTGGGCGCCGCCGAGGTCCTCCTTCGTGACCTCCTCGTGGGTCACCGCTTTGATGACCTCGGGCCCGGTGATGAACATGTAGCTCGTGCCCTCGACCATCAGGATGAAGTCCGTGATGGCGGGCGAGTACACGGCGCCTCCGGCGCACGGGCCCATGATGCAGCTGATCTGCGGGATGACGCCGCTCGCGAGCGTGTTGCGCAGGAAGATGTCCGCGTAGCCGGCCAGCGACTCGACGCCCTCCTGGATGCGGGCGCCTCCCGAGTCGTTGAGCCCGACGACGGGCGCGCCGACCTTCATCGCGAGGTCCATCACCTTGCAGATCTTCTGGGCGTAGGCGCCCGAGAGCGACCCGCCGAAGACGGTGAAGTCCTGCGCGAACACGAAGACCTTTCGGCCGTCGACGAGGCCCCATCCGGTGACGACGCCGTCGCCGAGGACCTTCTGGTCCTGCATTCCGAAGTCGGTGCAGCGATGGGTCACGAAACGGTCCAGCTCGACGAACGAGCCCGGATCGAGCAAGAGGTCGATGCGCTCGCGCGCGGTGAGCTTGCCGGACTCGTGCTGCTTCTTGATCCGTTCGGGCCCGCCCCCGAGCAGCGCCTTCGCGTTCATGGCGTCGAGCCGCTGGATGTGCGGCGCCGGCGGGCGTGACGGGGTCGCGGAGCTCGGGGCGCCAGGCTCGCCGGCACCCGCTTCGTTCGAGGGACGGGACATCTCGGACATTCTCGGGCCGACTACATAGCCCGGGCGCGCGCGAAATACACGCGTGATGCCGCCGATTCGCCCCCTTCCGTCCCCCGTCCGAGTGGCTAGCGCGGCGGTGAGACCCCTCCTATTCTGATCGGGTTCGATGATGGAGAAGGCGAGCCCCTACCCCGCTCCGGGCGAGATCATCGACGGCAAGTACCGCGTGGAGAAGCTCCTCGGTGAAGGGGGCATGGGCGCGGTCGCTCGCGCCACGCACCTTCTCCTGCACCGTACCGTCGCGGTGAAGTTCATGAACCCGCAGTTCATGACCTTCCCGGGCGCTGTCGAGCGCTTCCTCAACGAGGGTCGAGCGAGCGGGCTCATCAAGAGCGACCACGTCGTGCCCGTGAGCGACGTCGGATGCCTCCCGAGCGGCACGCCGTACCTCGTCATGGAGTGCCTCTACGGGCTCGATCTCGCCGATCTGCTCGCGCGGGACGGGCCGTCGGGGCTGCCGATCGAGCGCGCGATCCACTTCGTCGTCCAGATCCTCCGCGGCCTGCAGGCCGCGCACGCGATCGGGATCATCCATCGCGACATGAAGCCCTCCAACTGCTTCGTCGTCACGCACGACGGCGAGGAGGACTTCATCAAGATCCTCGACTTCGGCATCAGCAAGATCGCGCAGCCCGGCAGCGCGTCGCTCACCCAGACGAACTCGGCGCTCGGAACGCCGCTCTACATGTCGCCCGAGCAGGCACGCAGCCCGCGCGACGTGGACGCGCGCTCCGACCTCTACTCCGTCGGCGTCATCCTCTACGAGCTGCTCTGCGGGAAGACGCCCTTCTTCTCCGAGAGCGGCGAGTTCACCGAGATCCTCTTCCAGCTCTTCACCGCGGATCCGCCGCCGATCCAGCAGAGCCGTCCGGACATCCCCGACGAGCTCGCGGCCGTCGTCCACAAGGCGCTCGCGCGCGAGGTGCCGGACCGGTACGCGAGCGCGCTCGAGTTCGCAGAGGCGCTCGTCCCCTTCGCGAGCGAGAAGACCGTCGCGCTCGTCGAGCGCATGCGGGCGTACAAGCCTCCGTCCAAGGACTCGATCGCCCCGATCCTCGAAGGCTTGCCCACGTCGATGGCCGCGTTCTCGCAGCTCCAGCGCGGGCACACCGACGTGATGCCGAATCGTCCGACGACGGACGTGCAGAAGGGCCCGCCCGTCACCGAGGTCCTCGCCGATGCGCCGAAGCCGGGCGACAAACCGATCATCGTCGAGAAGACGGCGATCCTCCCGCAGCAGGCTCAGCCCCGCATGGCCGCCGTGCCGAAGGACGTGGGGGCGCGTGCTCGCCCGGAGGATGCGCTCGGGCGCACGCAGCTCGAGCCCTCGGCTGCTGCTGCTGCTGCTGCTGCTGCCGCGGTGCAGACGGACCTCAGCACGACGCGGGACGCCGCGAGCTCGGACGCTCCGTCGAAGCGCTCGCCGATGGTCTATGCCCTGCCCATCGTCGCGCTCGTCGTGATCGGCGGCGGCGCGGCCGCGTTCGTCTCGAGCCAGAAATCGAACGCCGGCAGCGCCGCCGGGGCAAATCCGACGACGAGCGCCGTCGCCAGCGCGACGACACCCGAATCGACGACGGCGCCTCCCTCGTCGGTCACGACCGCCTCCTCGAGCGCGCCCGCCGTCGCGTCGACCGAGCCGACGGCGTCCGCCGCCGTGGCGAGCGCCAGCGCCGCGCCGAGCGCCACGGCGACGTCCGCGTCCACCACGGTGAAGCCGAAGCCGCCACCCAAGCGCACGGTCATCCCCGGCCTCGATACCCAGCTCCAGCAGTGATCCGACCGTCGCGCGCGACGGCGCTTTCTCGCGGGCTCCGTGGCACGTGCTCTCGGCCACGCGGAAGGGGCGAAAGCACACCCGCTTCGTGCCCTCTTGCTTTAACCTTGCACCCAACAGCCATGCGCTCGGCCCGTCGTCTTGCTTTCGTCCTTTCGATCGCCCTTGCAGCTCCATACGTCGCCGTGTCGATGCCGAGCACGGCGTGGGCTCAAGCCCGAAAGCCGATCCGCGAGCAGCTCCCGCTCGAGGCACGCGGGCACTGGGACGCGGGCATCGCGCTCGCGCAGCGAAAGAACTGGGACGGGGCTCGAACGAGCTTCATGAGCGCGTACGAGATCTCGAAGAACCCGCGCGTCCTCTTCAACGTGGCCGTCGCGGAGAAGGAGCTGCAGCGGTACGCCGCGGCCCTCGAGATGTTCCGTCGCGAGCTCGCCGAGGGCAAAGGCCTGCTCACGCCGGACGAGGAGCGCGAGATCGCTGCGGCGATCGCCGGGCTCGAGAAGCTCACCGGCGCGCTCACGATCAACGTCAACGAGAAGGACGCGGACATCTTCATCGACGACGAGAAGATCGATCCCGCGAAGCTCCAACAGGGCCCCATCACGGTGAAGCTGGGCGAGCGGCGCGTGCGCGCGACCAAGGCCGGCTTCCAGGAGGCGGTCGGCTCCGTCCAGGTGCCCGGCGGCGGCAAGGCGGAGATCACGCTCAAGCTCGAGCCGCTCGTGAAGACGGCGCGCGTCAACGTGAACGTCATCGGGCCGCCGAACGCGATCGTGAAGATCGACGGCAAGGAGGTGGGCCCTGCGCCCTACGTGGGGCAGGTGAACGTCGCGCCCGAGCCGCACCAGTTCACGGCGGAGGCTCCCGGCTACGTGCCTACGACGCAGAGCGCGATCGTCAAGGAGGGAGAGGTCCTCAACCTGACGCTGCATCTCGCGCCCGAGCAGGAGAAGGGCAGGCTGCTCGTCATCGCCAAGCCGGAAGGGGCGACGATCGAGATCGACGGCAAGGTCGCCGGCGCGACCCGCTGGGAGGGGCCCGTCGACGCGCGGGTGCACCAGATCGTCGTCCGGAAGCCCGGCTACTACACGTGGACCTACGACGTGGAGGTGCCCAAGGGCGGCGAGCGCTCCGTCACGGCGACGCTCAACGAGGACCGGAACACGAGCTTCGTGCCCTGGCTCATCGGGAGCATCGTCATCGGCTCGGCGCTGGTGGGCGCGATCGTGTTCTTGGCGACCCCGCCCGACGAGGAGCCACAGAAGGGCACCCTCTCCCCGTTCGTCTTCGGGACCTCGTCCTACCAGCCGGGGCTCCGTTTCTGAGCGACAAGTCCACGAAGAACCCAAGGATCACGAGGAGTAGCCCCGCCTGACCGTCCGTCCCCGTCATGCGTTTGGTCGACTCGCTGTGGAGCGCCGCGCATGTCACCTTCGAGAGTCGTCGTCCGTCTTCTCGTCTGGAGAGCAAACGCATGCGTTCCTTCGCCCGCCGTGCCATCGTCCTGGGGTCGTGCCTGAGCGCCGCCGTCGTCTGGAGCGGCTGCGAGGCCAAGCAGGCGACCGAGTACGTCACCGGAATCTCGACGCAGGTGACCGTCCCGCGTGATTTGAAGGCGGTCCGTGTCGAGGTCAGCGTCGGCGGCGTCCCGCAGTTCTGTCGTGGGTACAAGGTCTACGACGGCAAGGTGCAGCTCCCGCGCAGCCTCGGGACCTTCCCGAACAGCGACAGCGCGTTCGCCAGCGGGCCGGTCACGTACACGATCTCCGGTCTCAACACGGACAACCTCGACAGCCCGTTCTTCGCTGCCTGCACGCAGGCGAGGGTCTCGGCGGACGACGTCCGCATCATCCGGCGCAGCCGCCAGCCGTACATCAAGGACGAGATCCTCTTCCTCCCGATGCCGCTCACGTACGCCTGTTACGACAAGGTCTGCGGCGACGAAGAGACCTGCAAGGGCGGCAAGTGCGTGAGCGCGACGCTCACGGACGAGGAGATCAAGCAGCTCCCGCGCTACACGCCGGACCTCGTCGACGGGACCGGAGCCACCTGCTTCAGCAGGGACATGTGCCTCCCCGAGCAGTCGCCGCCGGCGATCCCGGTCGACCCCGCGACCTGCACGTATGCGGTACCGAAGACCCCGAGCGCCCCGCCGGTCTTCCCGGGCGCCGAGGATCCCTTCCCGCCGACCGGCGACGGCGTGAACGTCGAGATCACCTACGACGGCGGGCTCGTGCGCGAGGTGCTCAGCCTCGACCCGCTCGAGGGCTTCTTCATCCCCGATCCCGCCTTCCCGCAGCGCTTCCGCCTCGCCGAGGGCCTCTGCGAGATGGTCAAGGGCGTCGACTCGGAGGGCAAGCCGACCGCGCATCGCATCACCGCGGTGAAGGCCTTCGGCCGTTGCCAGGCGAAGCGCCCGATGCAGCCGCTCTGCTTCGCGGATCAGATGAAGGCGATGGGCCTCACGCCGGAGGGAACGATCCCCAACCCGCCGCCTCCGGCCGTGTGCAAGACCATCGAGCTCGAGCCGCCGAAGGCCGGTCTCGTCGTCGTCGTCGACAACACGGTGGCGCACCAGAAGTTCTTCGAGGCGCTCAACAAGACCACGATCGACCCGAACGACGACGAGAGCCTCATCAACCCCGTCCTGAGCGGGTTGCTCTCCGATCCCGTCTTCAAGAAGACCGACATCGGCGTGGTCTACGCGCCCGGCGCCAACGCATGCAACGCGGGCGCAGGGCTCGACGTCGCCCTCGCGCCGATGCTCGCGAACCGTGACGCGATCATCAACGGCCTGAAGACCCTGAGCCTCGTGCCCGAGCCCGCGAAGCCCGACTACGAGGGCGCTCTGCAGCGCGCGTACAACGCTCTCAAGAGCTCTCCCGAGTACTTCCGCCGGGCCGTGCTCGTGCTCGGCAACAACAGCTTCTTGGGGAGCTGCAGCGAGACGCCGAATGCGACCGAGGTCGCGGCGTCGGCGTTCGCCGATCCGGATCAGCCGATCGAGACCTTCGTGATGCAGCTCACGAGCCAGCCGGACAAGTCGCCGGACGCCGAGGCGCTCGCGGCTGCCGGCGGAACGACGCAGTCGGCCCACAAGACGAACGAAGCGAAGGCGAAGTTCCAGGACGTCATCGACACGCTCGCGACCTGCGTCTACGAGGTCGCCGCAGACGGTTCCGAGCCCGGCGCGAACGACCTCATCTCGTTCGCGAACCCGATCGACGGCGTCGTCACGAACGCCACCTTCAACGCCGCATGCGACAAGGACGGCGTCGCCGGCGCCGGCTGGGGCTACGCCGCCACCGCCCCCGCGGGCAAGAAGCACATCCACCTCTGCAGCGAGACGTGCAAAGCGTACCGCGACATCCTCCAGCAAACGTCGGCGTTCGCGGCGCTCTACCAGCAGCCGGCGATCCCGGTGCCGGTGTTTGCTTACAAGGCGGAGTGTCAGTGAGCCTCAGGCTCCAGGCTCCAGGAGGGACGCCGCTTCGGCGCCGCGGCGTCGTCTACTGAGCGCGACCAAGCCTCAGCCCATCACTCCCGCCGCAACAACCGTTCGAGCGCGATGACGTCGGCGGCCGACCATCGCTCGACGGAGGGCTCGTTCCGGAGCCTGGAGCTTGGAGCCTGGAGCCTGCTGTCGGAGCTCAGGGACCAAACATCATCCCGATGTAGGGCCCCACGTAAATCTGCATGTTCGCCGCCAAGTCCATCTCGTTCGTCGTGAGCGGGCGTTGGCCGAGGCGGTGGTTGATCTCCTTCGTGCTGCGCGGGTTCTGGCCGTCGTTGCCGGCGAAGATCGTGTTCGGGGCGTCCAGGAAGAGTTGGAGGCCGATGCCGGCGGAGACGTGGCGCGAGAAGCGGTACATGACCGACGGCTCGAAGGAGACGATCGGGCTCCAGTAGCCCGCCGGATCGCTCACGTAGATGTCACGATCGCCGCTCCCGTCCTTCGCGCGGGTCTCGCGGTCGAGGAAGAGGACGCGGCGCGTGAAGCCGACGCCCGTGGCGATCGAGAAGCGGATCTTGCTCGTCTGCAGCGTCAAGCGGACGCGCGCGATGCCCATGCCGCCGAGGCGGCGCAGGCTGTACTCCTCGATGCGTGCCGGGTCCGGGCCGATCCCGGGGTCCGTGCTCGAGGCGTTCCAGTCCGTCTTCATCGTCCGCGCGTCGTACTGGCCCGCGACGAACAGCTCGATGCCGACGGGATCCCAGTGGTAGCCGATGAAGGCGCCGAGACCGCCGCCGAGGCCGTCCGGGGCCTCGCAGCCCACGAGCTCCGGCGTGCTCGCGCGGTTGTCGCAGAGCAGCTTCTCGACGTCGTTGCCGGTGCCGCCGGGAGTGGCCATGCCGAGGAGGGAGAAGCCTCCGTAGATGCCCTCCAGCCACTCGACCTCGACCATCGGTCCGGTCTCGATCTTCGAGCTGAGCTTGAGGGTGACCGTCCGCGCGAACGGTTCCTTGTCCTTGACCGTGAACTGCTCCTCGAACGGGTCGTATCCCTCGCGCGTGATCTTGAGCGTGTGCACGCCCGACGGCAGGTCGCCGACGAAGGTGCCCTCGCCCACCAGCTTTCCGTCGATGTAGATGAGGCCCTTCGCGTCCGACGTGCCGATCTTCACGGGCGCGGTGCTCGTCTCGGCGGTGAGCTCGAGCTCCTGCGTCTTGCCGCTCTCGACGACGATCTTCCTGGCGGGCGCGAGAAGGCCCTGACCGCGCGCCAGAATCTCGTGCTCGCCGGGATCGATCTCGCCCGTCCAGGGCGCCTCGCCCACGTCGACGCCGTCGATGACGACGCGCACCGGCTTACCGCTCTTCTCCTTGACGGTCACCCTCCCTTTCGCGGACGCCCGGAGCTCGATCGTGACCGTGGCCGACGCGCCTCCGGCGACCTGGGCGGTCTGCTCGGCCGGCGGGAAGCCGTCCTTCGTCACGCGGATGCGCCGCGTTCCGGCGGTCACGCGGACGGGCCCCATGAGCGGCGACACGCCCACTTGCTTGTCGTCGACGCTGACCGTCGCGCCGGGCTGGTTGACCACGATCGTGAGCGTGCCCGTCTTCGACGCGAGCTCCTTCAGGCGCGTCTCGACGAGCTTCTTCTTCGCGGCGGGGGCCTGGGCCCCGTACTTCTCGTTCCACTCGGTGTAGGCCGCGTACGCGGCGCCGAGGTCACCGCGCTGGTACTCTGCGTTCGCGAGCCCCTCCAGCGCCGCGGCGCTCGGCTGTGCCTTGTTCGCGGCGTCGTACAGCTTCGCGGCGGCGGCCCAGTCCTTGGCCTTCTCGGCCTTGGCCGCGTCGGCGAGCGATGCCTTCGCGTCGGGCGTGGGCTGCGCGTGAACGACGGTCGTGGATCCAAGGACGGCGGCAGCGACGAACGTGGCGATGCGGCGTCGCCAGGGAGAGCAAGCCATTGCCCCGGAAGGTACAACACTCCCGCTGCGCCTTGGCTCGAAAGAAGCCCGTTCGGACGGTCTGGCGTCTCGGCGGGAGGACGGCGCCGGTCAGCGATCGGAGGCGGGCGGATCGACGTAGTCGACCTCCTCGCCCCGGAACGTCCGGAGGCGCGTCCGGCCCGGGGCTCGCGAGACGACGGGGTCGGGGAGCAGGGGGACCTTGCCCTTTCCGCCCGGGGTATCGCATATGAGCTTCGGGAGCGCGATGCCCGTCAGGCGACCCTGGAGGCGCCCGATGAGCTCGAGGCCCTTCGCGAGCGGCGTGCGCAGGTGGCCGGTGCCGCGGACCGGATCGGCCTGGAGCAGGTAGTAGGGCCGGACGCGGGCGCGGACGAGGCCGCGGAAGAGGGCCTCGAGGACGTCGGCGTCGTCGTTCACGCCGCGGAGCAGGACGGTCTGGTTCATGACGGGGAAGCCCCCGTCCGCCAGGCGCACGCAGGCCTCGATCGCCTCGGGCGTGAGCTCCTTCGGATGATTGAAGTGGGTCATCACCCAGATCGGGTGATGCGGGCGGAGAGCCTCGACGAGCTCGCTCGTCACGCGCATCGGCAGGGTCACCGGGACGCGCGTCGCGAGGCGGATCGTGTCGACCGTCGGGATCGCGCGGATGCGCCGGATCAGCCGTTCGAGGCGGTCGGTCGCCATCGCCATCGGATCGCCGCCGCTCACGATGACGTCGCGGATCTCGGGGTGTGCGGCGATCCACGCGAACGCCGGCTCGAGCCGCTCGAGCGGCGCGGGCCCGCCTCCGGCGCCGACCATCCGGGAGCGCGTGCAGAAACGGCAATAGACGGCGCAGCGATCCGTCGCGAGGAGCAGGACACGGTCGGGGTACCGGCACACGAGGTGGGGCGCCACCTCGTGCTCGACCTCGCCGAGCGGGTCGATCATGTCGCCCTCGACCTCGACCGCCTCGGCCGCGCGGGGGACGCACTGGAGCCGGATCGGGCAGCTCGGATCGTGCGGGTCGCACAGCGAGAGGTAGTACGGGGTGATCGCGATCGGCAGCCCTTGGAGCTCGGCTCGGCGCGCGCCCTCGCGCTCCTCGGGCGTCAGGGCGAGCGCGCGTTCGAGGTCGTCCACGGTCCTGACCGACTGGCGGAGCTGCGCGCGCCAATCGCGCGGGCCTCGGGGCTCGTTCGCGGCGTTCGCGCGCCCGCGTACGAGATCTTCCGCCGGGACGACGTCGTCGTGGAGAGTCATCTCATCGCCCCGCGTCGTTCGTGGAGGGCGCCGCGGAAGGGAGCTTCACGGTGGCGAGGGCTGCCTCGTCGATCTCGACCTTCACGCTCTTCCTCAGCTCTGCGAGGAGCGCGTCCTCGCGGGCCCGCAGCTTGTCCTGCGCGAGCTTCACACGGATGCTTCGCTCGGCCTCCTCGAAGGTCCGCTCGTGCGGCGGGATCTTCTGCGTGAGCCTCACCACGTAGAACTTCCCGCCCGAGGGGACGACCTTGTCGAAGACTTCGCCGACCTCGGGGATCGCGAACACCGCCGCGCGCACCTCCGGCGGAACGCGCGGGTTGTCGCCGCGTGGGTCGCCCGGCGGCGAGACGATGCCGAGGTCGCCGGCGAGATCGATCGGGACGTTCGCGCGCGCGTGCTGATCGAGGGACCGCGAGCGGACGAGCTCGCCCCACTCGGCCGGGCTCTTCGCCGTCTTCTTCGCGGCGGCGAGGACCTCGTTCGCCGCGGCCTCGGATCCGAGCACGATGACCGAAACGCGGCGGCGCTCCGGATCCTTGTACTCTGCACGGTGCGCCTCGAACCACGCCCGGACCTCCGACTCCGGTATGTCGGCCGGCGTCGGGGCTCCCTTGCGGGCCTCGGCGAGCATCGCGTCGCGCAGGATCGCGCGGAGCTCCTGCTGCGCGAGAGGATCCTTGTCGTAGCCCTTCGCGGTGGCCTCCATCGCGAGGAGCTCGACGGTGATCATCTCTTCGAGCAGCTCCTTGCGCCGCTCGGGCGACTGGTATCGCAGGCGGTCGAACTGGTCCATGTGCTCGAGCGCGGCCGTGTAGTCGCCGAGCGTGATCGTCTTGTCCCCGACCCGCGCGAGCACCTGAGCGGCCTGTTCCTTCGTCAGCAGCGCCGTAGGCGAGCCGCCGTCGGCGGAGTCCTCCTTCGGGCCGCACGCCTTGCACGCCGGGACGCCGAGGCCGAGCGCGGCGGTGACCACGAGCCCGACGAGCTTGGACACGGACCGGCTTCCGCCGAACGATTTCCGGCTCGCGGTCACGTTCCACAAACCGCCTACCACGCCGCGAAGCTAGCACCGGGGACGCGGCTCGCGCCAGGGCTCGTCCGGGCCGCGTTCGTCCGCGGCACCCGCGACGAAAGGCGGTGACCGGGAGGACTCCTGTTGCACACGGCGCGAGCGCCGGGTAATTGACCGGCGGCATGCAAGGAGGTCCTCCGTCCGGTCCTCGTCTCGAAACGGTGGCGCCCCCGCCGCGCGATCCGCGACTGCGCTACCGCCGTATCGTCCTGAAGTTGAGCGGCGAGGCCCTCTGCGGCACGACCGGCGGCTTCGGCATCGACCCCGAGGTCCTGCGGGCGACGGCCTCCGAGCTCGCCGAGGTCTACGCCCTGGGGGCGCAGGTGGGGATCGTCGTCGGCGGCGGGAACATCTTCCGCGGCCTCCGCGGCGCCAGCGCCGGCATGGATCGCGCGCAGAGCGACTACATGGGCATGCTCGCGACCGTGATCAACTCGCTCGCGCTGCAGGACGCGCTCGAGCAGGCCGGTGTCCCCACGCGCGTCCAGACGGCGATCGAGATCCGGCAAATCGCCGAGCCGTACATCCGCCGGCGCGCGATCCGGCACTTCGAGAAGGGGCGCTTCGTCATCTTCGCCGCCGGCACCGGCAACCCGTACTTCTCGACCGACACCGCGGCGGCGCTCCGGGCGATGGAGGTGCACGCGAACGCGCTCCTCAAGGCGACGAAGGTCGAGGGCGTCTACGACAAGGACCCGGTCAAGTACCCGGATGCGCGCAAGTACGATCGGATGACCTTCGATCGCTTCATCAACGAGCGCATCGGCGTGATGGACTCGACCGCGGCGACGCTCTGCCGCGACAACAACATGCCCATCCGCGTCTTCAAGCTGACGACGCCGGGCAACATCAAGCGGGTCCTCTTCGGCGAGCCCATCGGCACGACCGTCGAAGGCTGACGCAACGACGCCCGGACGGGATCGCTTCGTGCTGTGAGGAGCGTGTCATGCGCTCCGCCAGCGATGAAAGCCGCGCCTTCATGGCTGGCCTCCTCACGGGCGCAGCGCTCGTGGGTCTGACCAGCGCAGCGCTCGTGGGTGTGGCCATTCTCGCCGCTGGTGCGGGGCGTCGCACGCTCCGTCGCGAGCGTGCGCCTCGTGAGCCCGGAAAGCGGCGACGGCCGAGCTCGCCGGCCGAGGAAGGTCTGGTGTTCATCGACGGCGCCACGCCGCCGAGCGAAGCCGAGCTCGACGCCCGCCCGCCGGAGGAGTCTCCGCGGGCACCGCTCGAGAGCGAGGCCGAGTGGGACGTCTCGCCCGAGAGCGAGCGCTGGTAGCGCCCGGCCTCGGACGTCTTCGTCGGATCAGCGCATCCCGGCGACGCGTTTCACCGGACGGAGCAGGCGCGTCGGCGCGTCCCAGATGTCGCTCTCTTCTTCTTCGTGCGTGGCGATCGGATGGCGGCCCGTCTGCAGGCCGCGGAGCCGGCGCGATGTCATCGACGAGCGCGCGGCGAGGAGGTCGGCCTGGAACTCGGCGGCCGACGCGTACCGGCACGAGCGGTCGCGCTCCATCGCTCGCGCGACGATGCGGTCGAGGGTGAAGGGGATCTCCGGACGCAGCGACCGGAGCGGCGGCAGCGAGCGCACGAGCACGGAGACGACGACCTCGCGCGGGTTCTTTCCGGGGAAGGCTCGCTGTCCGGAGAGGGCCTCGTACAGGACGACGCCCACGGCGTAGAGATCGATGCGCCCGTCGAAGACGCGATCGCCCGAGACCTGCTCCGGGGACATGTACTCCGGCGTACCGACGACCTGCCCGGCGCGCGTGAGCGTGGCGTCGTCGCGGAGGAAATCGTTGGCCGGCGCCGAGCGACGGCACATCCCGAAGTCGAGCAGCTTGACGAGCGGCGGGCAGCCGTGGCGCTCCACGAGGAACACGTTGTCGGGCTTCACGTCGCGGTGGACGATCCCGTTGGCGTGCGCGGCGTCGAGCGCCGAGAGGAGCTGCACGCCGATGTCGATCGCCTCTTCGGGCGACAGACGTCCTCGACGGTGGAGCAGCGACGTGAGCGTCTCTCCATGGAGGCGCTCCATGACGAGGTAGGGCCTGCCGTCCTCCAGCCAGCCTGCGTCGGAGATCGCGCAGACGTTCGGGTGATGGATGGCCGCGCCCGCGCGCGCCTCCCTCGCGAGCCGCGCTTGGGCCTGCGAATCGCGCGCGTCCTGCTTGACCATCTTCAAGGCGACGAGCCGGCCCAGCCGAAGGTCGTACGCCTCGTAGACGACGGCGCAGCCGCCGCGCCCGATCTCGCTGCGGAGCACGTAACGACCCGCCAGGGCCCGGGGCCGTGCATGCGATTCGAAGCTCCGGCCCGTCGCCGGTCGTTTTGCGAGCTCTCGAAGATGACCACCCACGTCCGCCGACGGGTGCAACGCACGTACCGCTCGCAGACCGGGGGAAAGGACGATCCAGATCGCCCTCGCTGTACCGTTCCATTCCGCGTGTTTTTGCCGCGAGCGGCAGCGGACTCGGTCGTGACCACCCGTTTGCCCCTGGATCCCTTTCGCTGGATCACCGCGGGCGTTTCGTCCTGTGGACAAGGCAAAAGGACGGCGTCACCGCCCGTCGTCCGCCTCGAGCGCCGTGCGGATCAGGCTCGCGACCTGCACGGGGCTCGATTCGTCGAGCGTCCCGAACACGGCCCGCGCGTCGAGGATGGGGACGTTGACCGACTGACAGGCCTCTTCGAGCGGCTGCGAGGCGCCCTCGTCGAGACGTACGCACACGGCAGCGCCGGCGAGCGTCATCGGCCAGAGAGGCGCGTAGGCGGGCACGAGCGGCAGCGCGATGACGTCGAGCTCGACGCCGTCGCCGAGGCGGATCGTCGAGAGCGCGTGCGGCAGGGGTAGCGGCGGGGCGGGATCGGCCGGCGGCACCGCGTCGGCGAGCGACAGCACCGTGTGCCCGAGGACGGCGAGGCGCGAGACCGTGGCCGCGAACACGACCCGCGCCGGCCCCGCGAACCCGGCCGCCCGCGCGCGTGCCGCCGAGGCCCTGACGAGGTGGAGCTGGTCGGCGCCGCAGAGCTGCACCCGCGAGGACGCGTGGCCGAGCTGTTTGATCCGACCGCGCGCGTCGAGCCTGGTCACGGACTCGAGGATCGCCGCGTCCGAGTGCGGGAGCTCGTCGAGCAGCTCGTCGAGCGTCGCCGGCACGCGCAGGCGCGCGAGCACGTGTTGATCGACGGCGTTCATCGAGTCGCTGCCCGGCCCGTCGACGGCGATGAGCGTCTCGCTTGCCAGGGACCCTGCTTGGCGCCGCAGGTCGGCGGCCTTGTCCGCCAGCATCCGGGCCTCTTCGACCAGGACGCGGGTGGGCACGACGATCCTGCGCATGATCGCCGGCGCTCCGGGCGTGAACGTCGCGTAGCCCTCCCGCTCGGAGATCATGCGCGTCACGGCCTTCAGGCCCTCGAGGCGGACGTAGACGGCGTCGACGACGTCGCCCTCCACGAGACGGACCTCGCCGGAGCCTTTCGAGGTGGTCATCGTGAGCGTGCCGGACCGGCGCTCCGTGGCGAGGACGACGAGCAGGTCGGCGAGGGACGCGTGCTCGAGCGAGTGCGTCGACGGCGCGAGGCTCGGGTACCGCGGGCGCTCCGAGCCTTCGGGCTTGGAGAGCTCGGCGATGCGCTCGACGATGCGGTCCACGTTCCGCCGATCGATGCGGCTGTCGGTGTCCGCCGCCGGATCGCCCGCCTCGGTGAGCACGATGAGGGGCGGAACCTGGGGCAGCTCCACCGAGAGGGCGTCGATCACGCCGAGGTTCCCGTCCTCGGGCTCCGCGACCTCGCGCGTGGCGATGACGACGTCGTAGCCGCCGCTCTTCGCGCGCTCGCAGGCCATCTGCGAGCCGTTCGCGAGCGACACCTTGATGCCGCGCTCGCGCAGGACGCGCGCGAGCTCGGCGAGCGCGTCCACGTCGTGATCGACGAGCAGAACTCGGCTAGCCGGCATGCACCGCTCCTGCCGCCGTCAACCGGCGCTCGATCACGTCTGCGAGCAACGGATCCGCCGCGTGCACCCCCTGGAAGCGTTCGCCCACGATGCGCCCGCAGCATACCCACGATCCGTGCTCGGCCTCGATCACGATCGCCTCGATGTCGTCGCATCCGGGCTCGCCGCGCACGTCGTAGACGCGCGGGGACCCGGCCTGCCGGGCCGCCGCCGCCACGCCGAGACCCGGCTGGAGCGTGGTGGTCACGTGCGCCTCGCCTCCGCGTCGAGCCTCCTTGCAGGCACGGAACGCGAGCGCGTAGAGGGCCGAGCACGCCACGTCGAGCGGGTACGACGAGCGCGGCCCGGCGTCGACCATCGGGCGCGACAAGAGCGTGTCGACGACCTCGTTCAGCGGCAGGGTGTCGAGGCCGAGCGCGTGGACGGACGAGCGGCCGTCGTCGCTCGCACGGGCGCGGGCGGTCTTGACGAGCTTGCGCAGCGTGACGCCGTCGTGAGGGAACGTGGCGACCCCGATGGCGATCGGCGGGCCTTTGCTGCGCGGCTCTTGCGAGCGGCCTCCGCCCTTCGGACGCGCTCGGCGATCGCCGAGCAGTCGAGCGAGGATGCGCCGGCGGCACGCGTGCGCTCCGAGCCCGCCGGTCTCGGGGAGGAAGAGGACGAGGTCGCCGTCCTCGAGCCCGCAGAGGGCGTCCGTCGCGCGGACGATGTCCGAGATCTCGCGGGCGGCCTCCTCGCGGCGGTTCGCCTTCTCGCCGGGGATCGAGATCGCGAGCACGCTGCATCGGCGATCGTGACGCTGCGCGAGCGTCAGGAGTCGATCGGCGACGGTGCGGAAGTGCTTCGGCGGAAAGACGCGGACGCTCTCGTCGATCGGATGGTCCTGACGATCGACGAGCGACAGCATCGCGGCGGCGAGATCGGCGACCTGCGCGATCTCCGGCTCGACGGTCGGCGGTGCGCGGTCGAGCACGAGCATTCCGATCGGGCCCGTCGACGTCATGAGCGGCACGACCCGGGCGTTGCGCACGGCCACGAGCCGCGACAGGTCCGCGGGCTGGCACTTCGACGGCAGGTCGAGCGCGCTGCCGAGCGCCGCGAGGAGCACGCGCTCGCTCTCGTCGCTCCCGAAGGTCGCGTACAACGCGACGCCCTGCGCCGCCGTGAGCTGCGAGACCCCGTCGACGATCGCGCGCACCGCGTCCGACGGCGCCGCGCCGCGGGCGAAGCGTACGAGCCGGTCGTACGTCTCGAGCCGCTTCCGCTCGCGCGCGAGCTTGGCTTCGAGCGTCGTCAGCTCGCGGCGCCGGACCTGCTCCGCCTTGATGTCGTTCAGCGCCTGCGCGATCGCTTCTCCGGTCGGCGGCGCGGTGAGGACGCCGCTCGCGCCGAGCGAGCGCGCCTCGGTGGCGCGGTCGAGGTCCGTCGGCTGCACGATCCCGTAGACCTTCGCGCCGGCGCAGACGCTCGGGAGGTGGTGGCAGAGCGCGATCGCGGCTCCGCCCTCGCCGGCGAGCTCGACGAACGCGAGGTCGACGGGCTCGCGGGACGCCATCTCGACGGCCTCCTCGACGGAGGAGGCCGCGACGAACGTGTCGCCCTCCTCCGTGACGACGTGCTCGACGGCGCGCCGGATCGCTTCGTCGAAGACGACGACGAGGACGCGGAGCGGTGTCATCCGGCTCGTCGTCATCGGGCGCCCTCGCTCGAGAACGGCGTCGCGACGCGTCCCGAGAAGACGTGCCGCGCCGGGCCGCGCATGATGGCGTGGCCCCTCGCGTCCATGCGGATGGAGAGGGGACCGCCCGGCAGGTTCACCGTGACCTCCGTGTCCGCCGGTGACCAACCCTTCGCGACGGCCACCGCGACGGTCGCGCACGCGCCCGTCCCGCAGGCCTGCGTGATGCCGACGCCGCGTTCCCAGACCACCAGATCGATCTCCGTCGGCGAACGTACGACGGCGAGCTCGACGTTCGTGCCGGCCGGGAACCTCGGGTGCTTCTCGATGCGCGGCCCGATCGACTCGGCGAGCGCCCTCCCGCCTTCGCGACGTGCGATCGCGTGCGGGTTGCCGGCGTCCGCGAGCGAGAGCTCCCAGCGCTCGCCGTCGACGTCGAGCACGACGTCCTCGACCCAGCGGACGACGCCCATGTCGACCGTCACGAGCGCCCTTCCTCCTCGAACGGGCCGGTCGTCGATCGTGCACGTCTTGAGCCCGGCGTCGGTGTCGAAAACGAGCGAGCCTTCGACCAGCCCGCGCCTGCGCGCGACGTGGAGCGCCACGCAGCGCAGCCCGTTGCCGCACATCTCCGGGATCGAGCCGTCCGCGTTGATCACGACCATCCGCGCGGCGGCCTCGGCGCTCTTCGGCGGAAGGACGAGCAGCACGCCGTCGCCCCCGACGCCGAGCCGACGATCGCAGAGCTCGCGCGCGGCGGCGATCGAGACGGCGTCGTCGCGCTCGGCATCGATCACGAGAAAATCGTTGCCGAGGCCCTCGTACTTCTCGAAACCGAGCCGTTCGTCGCCCCTGACGGATCCGCGGGTCGTGGAGCTAGCGTGGCCCTCCATGGCCGTGACGTGACGTTACCACGTCGGCCAAGGCGCGTTCGTCCGGAATCGGCCGTCCGTCACACCCCGTCGCCGTCCTACGGCTCGGACGAGAGCCGCGCGAGCACCGTGGCTCGGTCGAGCCCGGCCACGGCGACGAGCTTCTGCTGCGAGGTCTCCCCGCGCACGATTTCGACGCTTCGCCTCGGGACGCCGAGGACCTGGGCGAGGAAGCGCACGAGCTCCTCGTTCGCCGCGCCGTCGACCGGAGGCGCGGCGATCGCGACCTCGAGCGCGTCACCGCGCGTCCCCGTGATGCGGCTCTTCTTCGCGCGGGGCTTCGCGCGGACCTCGAAGCGCACGGTCCCGTCCTTCGATTCGGCGAGCTTGATCGTCACGGCGTCGATGATCTGGCAAAGTACGCGGTGCATGTCACGTCTTCGCTGGCTCACGACCGGTGAGTCGCACGGTCCGCGCCTCGTCGCCGTGGTCGAGGGCATCCCTGCGGGGCTCTCGCTCCTGGCCGAGCACGTCGACGAGCACCTCGCGCGCAGGCAGCGCGGCTACGGCCGTGGCGGCCGGATGAAGATCGAGACCGACCGGGTCGAGCTCATCGGCGGCGTCCGCAACGGCGAGACCTTGGGCTCGCCGATCGCGATGACGATCGTCAACCGCGATCACCAGAGCTGGCTCGATCGCATGGGCGCGGCCCCGCTCCCGTCCAAGCCGGAGCCGCTCACGCGTCCGCGCCCCGGGCACGCGGATCTCGCGGGCGGGCTCAAGTACGACCGCCACGATCTGCGCGACATCCTCGAGCGCGCGAGCGCGCGCGAGACCGCGGCGCGGACGGCGGTGGGCGCCGTCTGCCGGCGCGTGCTCGAAGAGGTCGGCATCGACGTGTTCGCGCACGTCGTCTCGATCGGCGACGTGGAGGCGAGCCGTCCGGCCATCTCGCTCGGAGAGCTGAAGGCGCGTGCGCGTGCGTCGGACCTCGCCTGCGCCGATCCGGAGGCGGAGGCGCGGATGAAGGACGCCATTCGCGCGGCGGCCCACGCCGGGGACACGCTCGGCGGCGTGTTCGAGGTGATCGCGACCGGAGCTCCGCCGGGGCTCGGCGCGCACGTGCAGTGGGATCGGAAGCTCGACGGCCGGCTCGCGCAGGCGCTGATGAGCATCCAGGCGATCAAGGCCGTCGAGATCGGCGACGGCTGGCTCGCGGCGCGCTCGCGCGGCTCGCAGGTCCACGATCCGATCCACTACGACGCCGAGCAGCGGCGCTTCACGCGACCCTCCAATCGCGCCGGCGGGCTCGAGGGAGGGATCTCGAACGGCGAGCCGATCGTCGTGCGCGCGGCGATGAAGCCGATCGCGACGTTGAAGAAGGCGCTCCCGAGCGTGGACGTGGTGACGAAGGAGCCCTTCGACGCCGCGCACGAACGGAGCGACGTCTGCGCCGTCGCCGCGGCCTCGATCGTCGGCGAGGCGATGGTCGCGATCACGCTGTGCGACGCGTTGCTCGAGAAGTTCGGCGGAGACTCGATGCGCGAGCTCGTTCGCAACGTCGAGTCCTACCGCGAGCAGATCCGGGAGTTCTGATGCCTGCGCCCGGCACCGTCACGCGCAGCGTGGTCCTGAGCGGTTTCATGGCGACGGGCAAGAGCACCGTCGGTCGCCTCGTCGCCGACGAGCTCGGGCTGCCGTTCGTCGACACGGACGACGTCCTCGCGGCCGAGGCCGGGACGTCGGTCGGCGAGCTGTTCGCGCGCGAAGGGGAGGCGAAGTTCCGCGATCGCGAGGCGGCCGTGATCCTGCCGCTGCTCTCGGACGGCGTGCCGCGCGTGATCGCGTTCGGCGGCGGGTCGGTGACCATCCCGAGGGTGCGCCACGCCGCGCTCGAGGCGGCGACGGTCATCACGTTCGTCGCGAGCCCGGAGACGATCGCGGCTCGCGCCTCGAGCGCGTCGACGCTCGAAGAGCGTCCGAACCTCGGCGCGGCGTCTCCCGTCGACCGCGCGCGCGATCTGCTCGCGCTCCGGCGCGAGGCGTACGGCGAGTGCCACGCCTGCATCGCGACGGACGGCCGGACGCCGGAGGAGCTCGCGGCGGAGGTGGTGGAGATCGCGCGCAGGGACGCGATCGCGATACCGCTCGGCTCGCGCTCGTACGTCGTCGAGCTCGCGATCGGCCGGCCGGACGCGCTGACCCGAACGCTCCGCGAGCTCGCCCCCTCGAGCATCGTCACCGTGACGGACGAGAACGTCCTCCGCGAGCGCGGGACCTGGCTGGAGCAGGCGCTCGCGCCGCTCGGGCTGCGCGAGACACGCGTGGTGCTCCCGCCGGGCGAAGGGCACAAGACGCTCGCGAGCGTGTCGCGCATCTGGGACGCCGCCCTCGGGGCGGGCATCGATCGACAGGCGGTGGTCCTCGCGTTCGGCGGCGGGGTCGTCGGCGATCTCGGCGGCTTCGCGGCGTCGACCCTGTTGCGCGGTCTGCGCTGCGTGCAGATCCCGACGACGCTCCTCGCGATGGTGGACTCGTCCGTCGGCGGCAAGACCGGCTTCGATCACGCCGCGGGCAAGAACCTCGTCGGCACGTTCTTCCAGCCGACCCGCGTGCACGTCGATCTCGAGCACCTCTCGACGCTGCCCGAGCGCCAGCGCGCCGCCGGCCTCGCCGAGGTCGTGAAGATCGCCCTCGCGCGCGACGCCGCCCTGCTCGAGCTGCTCGAGGCCCGCGCCGACGAGATAGGTCGCGGTGACCTGGACGTGCTCCGCGACGTCGTCCGCGCGTCCGTCTCGGCCAAGATGCGGGTCGTGCGCGAGGACGAGCGGGAGACGGGGGTCCGCGCCCTGCTCAACCTCGGCCACACGGTGGGGCACGCCCTCGAGGCCTACGGCGGTTATGCGCGCTGGCTGCACGGAGAGGCGGTCGCCATCGGCACCGTGATCGAGCTCGCCGCGACGGAGCGGCTCGGCTTCACACCGAAGGGCACGTCCCAGCGTGCCGCCGCCCTCCTCCAGCGCTTCGGCCTGCCGACCACGGTCGCCTCCGCCGATCTCGCGGCGGCGTGGCCGTGGGTCGCGAGCGACAAGAAGCGGACGCAGACGGCCGTGAAGCTCCCGGTGGTCACGGGCCCGGGCGAGGCGCGTGTGGAGCGCGTCGAGCTGGATGTCTTGCGGTCGGCGGTCGGGATCTGATGCCGGTCCCCATTCGCCCCGTTCCCGTTCCCGATTCGGTACGTATCCGAGCGTTGCCGGACACGGCGGTCACTTCTTCAACACCACGTAGAACATCGCCTCGCGCCGCCCCTCGCGCCGGCGGACGCGGATGAGGAGCTCGCCGTCCTTGGCCGCCTCGGAGAGCTGGGCCGAGGTCGGATCGATCCGGCCATCCGCCTCGACGATCACGTCTCCGACCTTGAGGCCCGCGCGGTCGGCCGCGGAGCCCGGCGCGACGTTCGTGACGACGGGAAGCGGCTTCGCCGGCAGCCCGAGCTGCGCGGCCTGCTGCGGGGTGAGCTCGCGCACGCTCAGGCCGAGCCCGGCCTGCGGGACGCCCTGCTGCTGCACCGGCAGTGGAGGCACCGCCTCTTCGGGACGTGCAGCGAGGACCGCGTTCGTTCCGTAGCGCTTGCCGTCGCGGATGATCTCGAGCGCCACGGTCTGCCCGACCTCGTGGGCGATGATCTCGCGTACGAGCTCGCGCCCGTCGGTGACCTTCTTGCCGGCGACGGCGGCGATGACGTCTCCGGGCTTGATGTTCGCGCGTTGCGCGGGGCCGCCCTCGGTGACCGCGTTGACGAGGACGCCGGCGCGCGCGTCCGGGAGCTTGAGCGCCTGGGCGAGCTCGGGGGTCAGGTCCTGGATGCCCACGCCGATCCACGCGCGCTCGACCTTCCCCTTCTTGAGGATCTGCTCGGCCACGCGCCGGGCGAGGTTGGACGGCACCGCGAAGCCGATCCCGGCGCCCTTGCCGACGATCATCGTGTTGATGCCGAGCACGTTCCCGTTGAGGTCGCAGAGAGGGCCGCCGGAGTTGCCCGGGTTGATGCTCGCGTCCGTCTGCAGGTAGTCCTCGATCTGGTTCATGCCGAGGCCGTTGCGGCCCTTCGCGCTGAGGACGCCCGTCGTGACGGTGTAGCCGAGGCCGAACGGCGATCCGATTGCGACGACCCATTCGCCCACGCGCGCCGCGTCGGAGTCGGCGAACTTCGCGGCGGTGAGGCCCGTCGCGTCGACCTTGATGACGGCGAGGTCCGTCGCCGGGTCGCGTCCGAGGAGCTTCGCGGGGAGCAGGCGCCCGTCGTTGAGGCGGACGTTGATCGTCAGCGCGTGATCGATGACGTGGTTGTTCGTCAGGATCGCGCCGTCCGACGTGAAGACGACCCCGGAGCCGGACCCGCGCGCGAGCGGCGTGTCGCCGCCTCTGCCGAAGAACCGCAAGATCTGATCGGCCTTCTCGTCGCGTGCCGTGACGTCGATCTGCACCACCGAAGGGCGCACGCGCTCGGCCACCGCTACGAATCCCTCGGACAGCTTCCGCGCCTCGGCCTGCGCCGCGGCGGCCTGCGGAGTGAGCGCGGCGGGCTTGTCCTTCTGCGCCGACGCGGCACCGGGTTTCGTCCCCTGGGCATGAGCTGCCGGAGGCGCGAGGGCGGAGAGGCCGAGAGCGAAGGCGACGACAAGGGCGGGGCGACGACGAAACAACCGCATGAACCCTCCGGTGCTACTTCTAGCAGAGCCGTTCCTACGCGACCTGCGGCGCCAAGAGAGAACGTATCACGCGCGCGTTGGATCTCCCGCCGAGGCTGGAGCCTGCGGTCACGCAAACCGCTCGACGATCCGCGACCAAGGGCGTGCGCCGGCTGCGATCGCCCCTTCGTTGAGCGGGTGATGCGGGGGGTCGAGGTCCGTCAGCTCCAGTGTCGCTGCGCCGCGCATGTACGCGAGCCGGCGTCCGAGCTTCACGAAGGCGGCCATGATCGGCCGGGGATCGGTGAGCGCCGGATCGATCGCGAACCGACCCAAGAGCCCCCTCCGCGCGGGGAGGAAAGGCGGGTCCAGCGACATGACGGTGAGGCTCGCGCTGGCGCGGACGACTTTGTTCGAGTCGACGACGACGAGCTCGCACTGATCGAGCGCGCCGGGCGGACGTGCGAGATGCGCCGCGAGCGCGCCCACGAACGTCGCGTCGACGGCGCGCGGTCGATCGAAGCGGAGGTCTCCCTGCGCTCGGCGGCGCGACGCCAGCGCGGGATCGAGCATCGCGACGGCGAGGGCGTCGTCGGCCGTCGCGAGCCGCGCGGTCCAGCGCTCGTTGCCGCTCCACGTCTCGACGGGGTCCTCGGCGCCGGGGCCGTCGGTGGGGAGGCGCGCGGTCCAGGAGACCGGTGCGTACCCGACCTTTGCGTAGAAGCCGTGGGCCGGGTTCGGCTCGAGCACCTCCGCGGCCATGACGACCGGGGCGCCGCGGCTCATGTGACGGGCGACCTGCGCGAGCGACTCGAGCAATGCACGGCCGATGCCGCGCGAGCGCGTGCGAGAGGAGACGATGAGCGAGCGGACCTCGCAGGTATACGGCGTCGTCTCGTCGACGCCGTGGCGCTCGAACCAACCCTCGACCTGACCGACGATGCCGAGCTCCGTCTGCGCCACGAGGTGGATGTGCCGGCCGAGGACGGGCTGCCCGCCACGAACGCGCGCGTCTTCCGACAGTCGGGCGGCGAGCTGCTCGTAGACGCGAGGGTCACGGGTCCCGGCGTACCCGCCCCACGCCTCGTGCGCGTCCCAGAGCTCGCGCCAGAGCGCGGCGATCGCGCGGCCCTCGTCGGCGTTGGCCGCGCGTACGACGACGGAGGGGGCTTTGGTCACGGCGGCCATGGCTCACCCGTACCTTCCGGAAGCTCGAGGTCGATCGACGCGAGCGTGAGACCGTGCGCCGGAGCCGTCTGACCCGCGAGGCTTCGATCCTTGCCCGCGAGCGCGCGCGCGATGGTTCCCTCCGGCAGATGACCTCGTCCGACGTCGACGAGGGTACCGACGAGGATGCGGACCATGTTGTAGAGGAACGCCGTGCCCTCGATCACGACGCTCCAACGCCGATGGTCGTGCTGGACCAGCTCGACGTGGTGGATCGTACGCACGGTGTCCTCGCGCTCGTCTCGGGCCGAACGGAACGCGGCAAAGTCGTGCGTCCCGACGATCGATCGAGCTTCACGTGCCATCGCCGCCATGTCCATGTCGTAGCCGATCCGCCAGGCCCTGTTGCAGAGGAGAGGATCGCGGACCTTGTCGAGAACGAGATCGTACCTGTAGCGCTTCTTCTTGCTCGCGAACCTCGGCGAAAAACCGACGGGCACGTATCGGGCCGACCGGACGGCGACGTCGTCGGGCAGATGCTGGTTGAGTGTGAGCACCCATCCCCGCGGGGGGATCTCGAGCTCGGCGTCGAAGGCGGCGAGCTGACCTTCGGCGTGGACGCCGGCGTCCGTACGGCTCGTGCCGCGCGGCCCCTGAGCTCGCGGATCCACGGCGAGGATCGCGCCCTTCAGCGTGTCGGCGACCGTGCGCGTGTGCTCGCCCTTCTGGGGCGCCCAGCCCGAGAAGGCGGTCCCGTCGTAGGCCACCTGCACCAGCACACCGATCATCCGCCCTCGGCTAGTGCGTCCGCGGCCGCGTGGGAAGCGCCGGCGTCGTCGGGGATTCGAGGCTCCTCGTCCGGGGGCGGATCCCCCGCGCCGGTGACGAGCGTCGGCGCGGACACGCACTGTCGGGCCGCACACACGCCCGAGAGGCAGTCCTCGTGGCGGAGGCACTCCTCGCCGATCGGCCGGCGCGTCTCACCACAAGCGGCCACGACCGCTGCGGCGATCGTGCCCCCCATCACGACCGAGCCGAAGCGCGCTCTCGGCCGCACGCTCACCCTCCGTCGGCGGCGTCGCCGGCCTCCGCGATGTCTGCGTCGTCCAACGGGTCGGCGTCGACGGACGCCTCGGGCACGACGACGACCGACGTCTCCTGTCCCGCGTCGAGATCGGCCGGACCGCAGGTGCCCGGGGTCGAGCAGTCCGGCGTCACGCCGTCGACGCAGCTCACACCGAGCAGAGCCGATGCGAGCGCGGATGCGATCGCGAACGATGCCAAGACGCTTCGCGATCGCCGACCCATCACTGCCTCGGAACGAAGTTGATGGGGATGTTGACGTCGACGCAACCGCCACCCTTCGGCGAAGGGAAGCTGGCGTTGCGGAAGTAGCCTGCGACGCACTGCGCGACGACGGGCGAGCCCATGTCGTTGCTGGCGATGTTCGCAGAGCAGACCTGCCCGTTCGAGCCGACACGGACGGCGACCGTGATCTTTCCTCGGAGCGTCGGATCTTGCGCGAGGGCGTTGTCGTAACAGCGATGGGCTTGCCGCGCGCGGAACCCGAGCGCGTTCTCGAGCTCCGGGCCGCTCGTCCCCGTGCACTTCTTCGAGTCGCACGCGTTGCTCACGCGCGTGACGACGACCTTCTTCTCCTCCTTCCCGGCGTCTTCGGTCACGGGCGGGAGGGGAATCTCGTCGTCGAGGTTGCGGCCGCCCGAGACGACCGCGGTGGGTTCAGGGGGCCCGGCGTCCACGACCACGACCGTGGGAGGCTCCGGCTTCTGGGAGAGCTTCCACACCACGCCGCCGCCGACCAGCCCGAGCAGGACGACCGCGATCACGACGTACTTGGCGCCACCGCTCGTCGGGACCCCGGCCGGGGTTGAGGGAGGCGGTGCTTGGGATGCCATCTGCGAGGGCTTCCGAAAGAAGGGTTGGAACGAAAAGCAGCCTGACCCGCAGCCGAGAGCGGGGTCCGACAGTATACGGAACTTGGTGCTCCGGGAAAGCCGTCAGGCCCTCCGCCCTGCGGGCCTCTTCCAGCTCCCTTCCAGCAAAGCTGGACTCGATCCGATTCCATCAGGCACGGCGGAACAGCGAAAGGGTCGTGTCGCCGTGACGACGGCGGCGGTCGAGGACGAGACCCTCCGGGGCAGACGGCTCGTCCGAGGAGGAGTGCTCGAGGACGAAGAAGCCCTCGTCCGCCAGCAGCCGCGCGGCGGCGTCGAGGACGTCGCGGAACCGCCGGTCCGTCACCTCGGCGTACGGCGGGTCGGCGAGGATGAGCTCGAACCTGCCCTCCAAGGTCGAAAGCGCGCGCTCGACGCGCATCGGGATGATCGTCACTCGGTCGCCGCCGATGCCGAGGGCACGCGCGTTCTCGCGGATGGCTGCGAGGGCGGGCCGAGCGCTCTCGACGAGCACGGCCGAGCGTGCACCCCGCGAAATCGCTTCGAATCCGAGGGCTCCCGAGCCCGCGTAGAGATCGAGGACGCGGATCTCGTGCTCGCCGTCGAACAGACCGCTCGAGGCGAGCATGGAAAAGAGCGCCTCGCGGACGCGGTCCGATGTCGGACGGGTCTCCTGGCCGCGCGGAGCGACGAGGGTACGTGATCGGAAGATACCGCCAGTGATGCGCATGCGTCCCGCCCTCCGGCTCGACCCTCGCCGAACGGCTCTGGTTCGAACGTAGTCCCTTTGATCGCGGCCACGAAAGCACGATACGCTCTTCCGCACGATGCTCAGCCGCTGGCTCGCGCTGGTCCTGACCGTGATCGCCGTCGTCTGCCTGCCGCGCGGAGCGCGTGCGGACCAGTCGTCGTCGGCACACAGCCTCGCCGTCGCCGTGCTCGCTCTCGACTCGGACGACGCGGAAGATCAGGCCGATGCGCTCACCGCCGCGCTCCGCTCGCGCATCCGCGCGGCCCAGGGGTGGTCTCTCATCGAGACGTCTCAGTCGCTCGGCATGCTGACGGCGGCGCTGCGCTGTCCGCCGAAGCCGCTTCCGGCCGAATGCGAGCAGCGCATCGCCGAGCAGCTCAAGACCGATCGCTACATCTTCGGCTACGTCACGCGCGGCCCGCAGGCCGGACAAGTGACCGCCGAGATCCACCTCTATCAGAAGAACAAGCCGGACACGGTCATCCGCGAGAGCTACGCGGAGAACCTCAAGGACCAGAACGACGACACGCTTCGCAAGATCGCCCAGCGCATCATCGAGCGTCTCGCTGGGAGCGCGGTCGGGGCGATCGTCGTGAAGATGGGCAGCGAGAACGGCGAGGTCGTCGTCGACGGTGACACGCGCGTCCCGCTCCAGAACGGCATGGCGCGTCTCGAGCTTTCGCCTGGCAGTCACTCCGTCGAGGTCGCCGTGCAGGGTCAACCGTCGGTCAAGCGAAACGTCCTCGTCACGGCCGGCAAGGAGACCGTGATCGATCTCGGCCTAGCGGCGACGGAGGACGAGGCCGCGGGGCCCGGCAAACCCTTTCCGACGAAGAAGGTGATCGGCGCTGCTGCGATGGCGGTCGGCGTCGGGCTCGGTGCGTTCGCGGTCGAGCGGACGCTCGCGTACCTCGACGCGAAGAACAAGTTCGACAGCGAGCCGGCGCACAGCGACTCGAAGCTGTATCAGCTCCGCCCGGGCGAGAAGCTCGACGTCTGCGAGGCGAAGATGGTCGCGACCGGCAACATCAACCAGCCGGCGTGCGACCTCAGCAAGAAGGCGAAGAGTGCCTCGATGGCGGCGTTCATCACCGGCGCAGCCGGCGGCCTCATGCTCGCCGCGGGCGTCTACCTGTTCTTCATCAGCCCCGACACGGAGTCGTCCTCGCCGACGATGGGCAAGCGGCGCGGTCCGCGCATCACGCCGCTCGTCGGCTTCGGCACGGGCGGGCTCGAGCTGTCGGGGAGCTTCTGAAGAAGAGGCTCCAGGCTCCAGGCTCCAGGCACCTGGGGGGCTCGCTCGCGCGAACACGGCGCGCCGCGAGTGAACATCGGCGTCGGATGCCCGATGCGTTGCGCACGCTGGGCTCGACCGCTCGACGTGGCGATGTGCGCCCGCGAGCGCGCACCCACCTGGAGCCCGGAGCCTGGAGCCTGGCCGAGGCGAAGCCTCAGCCCAACAAATCGCCCAGCCGATACCGCCCCGCAGGGCGGCCGACGAGCCAGCGGGCGGCGCGGAGGGCGCCGCGCGCGAACAGGTCGCGGCTCGAGGCGCGGTGGGTGAGCTCGAGGCGTTCGCCGTCGCCGTAGAGGAAGACGGTGTGGTCGCCGACGACGTCGCCGCCGCGGAGGGCGAGCACGCCGATCTCCTCGCGCGGCCGGGCGCCCGGCTTGCCCTCGCGTCCGTGGACGAGGCGGTGCTCCTTGCCGGTGAGGTTCTGTCGCGCCGCCTTCGCCACTTCGGCGAGCCTGAGCGCGGTCCCGCTCGGAGCGTCCACCTTGAGGCGGTGGTGCGTCTCGACGATCTCGACGTCGTAGTCCGCGCCGAGCGACGCGATCGCCTTCTCGACGAGCGAGGCGAGGACGTGGATCCCGACGCTCATGTTCGGCTCCCAGAGCACCGGCACCTTCGCGGCGGCCGCGTCGAGGGCGGCCTTCGCCGCGTCGTCGAGGCCGGTCGTCCCGCTCGCGATCGCGATGCCGGCCTCGGCGCACGCCGCGCACGCGCGCGTGAGCGCGGCGGGCGCGGAGAAGTCGACGACCACCTCGGCCTTCGACGAGGCGAGCGAGGCCACGTCGGACACGATGGGCACGCCGATGGATCCGACGCCGGCGAGCTCACCCGCGTCGCGCCCCTCGTCGCCTGCGCCGATCGCGGCGACGATCTTCATGCCTCCTTCGTGAGCGAGCCGCACCACGGCGCGGCCCATCCGACCGTTCGCGCCGAGGACGGCGAGACGCGTGCTCATCGCGCGCGCTCCTCGTACGAACGGATCGCCGCGACGACCTTCGCGCGCGCGCCGTCGGAGACGGGCGCGAGCGGTCCGCGGACGACGTCCTTCATGCGGCCGGCGTGGGCGAGCGCGGCCTTGATGGGCGCGGGGTTCGACTCGACGAACATCGCCTCGTGGACCGTGCAGAGCGCGAGGTGCTCGCGGCGGGCCTCCTCCAGCTTGCCTTCGAGCGCGAGCCGCGTCGCACGCGCGACCTCGGCGGGGTAGAGGTTCGACGTCACGCTGATCACGCCGCGTGCTCCGACCGCGATCATCGGGAGCGTGAGCGCGTCGTCTCCCGACAGCACCGTGATGCGCGAGCCGATCGTGCGGACGATCTCCTGTGCGCGGAGGACGTTGCCGGTCGCCTCCTTGATCGCGACGACGTTCGACGCCTCCTGGCAGATGCGAGAGAGGGTCTCCACGCCGAGGTCGATGCCCGTGCGTCCGGGGATGTTGTAGACGACGACGGGGACGTCGACGGCGGCGGCGACCTCCACGAAGTGCCGGCGCAAGCCCTCTTGCGTCGGCTTGTTGTAGTAGGGCACGACGACCATCACGGCGTCGGCCCCCGCGCGCGCGGCCGCCTGCGAGTTCGCGATCGTGCTCTTCGTCGAGTTCGTCCCCGTGCCCGCGAGGACGACGCACTTGCCCTTCGCGAGCTTCACGCATCGCTTCACGAGCTCGAGCTGCTCCTCGTGAGAGAGCGCAGGGCTCTCGCCCGTCGTCCCGCAGGGGACGATGCCGTCGACGCCGCCTGCGATCTGGCTCTCGACGAGCCGGTCGAACGCGTCCCAGTCGATCGAGAGGTCTTCCTTGAACGGAGTGACGAGCGCCGTGAACGTGCCTTCGAAGCGAACGGAGGAGGACATGACGCCGAGGTTGTCGTACGGCGGCGGCCCGCGCGCAAGGGGAAGCGGCCCGGAGAGAAGGCTCCAGGCTCCAGGCTCCAGGCTCCAGGCTCCAGGGGGGTGAAGAGCAGCGTTCGATGCGAAAAGCGCAGCTCGGAGCGAGCAGAAGCGCTCCCACATCGCTGCGCTTCGCGCGCGCCGGGTCTCTTCGCAACCGTAGCTCGGAGCCTCGTTGGCGGTCGGCAGTCCTCAGCCCTCAGTCCTCGGCATCTGAGGACGCGCGGAAGCGCGCGCCCCTGGAGCCAGGAGCCTGGAGCCTGGAGCCTCTTTCCTCACTTCACAATCGCCGCCCAGTTGTCGGCGATCTCCTGCGCCGTCCAGATCGCCTCCGGCCCGTCCTTGAACTTGCCGGTCGACTCCACGATCTTGAACGCGTACATGCGCGCCCCGGCCACGGCGAGCACGTAGCCGGTCTTGTCCGCGCAGAGATCGCTTGCGAGGAACAGCGCGGCGGGCGCGACGTGCTCCGGCGTCATCGTCTCGACGCCCTGGAAGGTGCTGAGGTCCTCCGTCATGCGCGTCTTCGCGAGCGGGGCGAGGGCGTTGACCGTGATTCGATGCTTCTGGAGCTCGATGGCCATCGTGCGGGTGAGCCCGTAGACGCCGGCGTTCGCGGCCGCGTAGTTCGCCTGTCCGAAGTTGCCGAGCATGCCGCTCGCGCTCGTCGTGTTCACGATGCGTCCGCCGCCGCCGCGGCTGACCGCGTGCTTCGCGAACGCCTGCGAGACGAGGAACGTGCCCTTGAGATGGACGGCGAGGACGGAGTCCCACATCTCCTCGTCCATCTTCATGAACGGCTTGTCGCGGATGATCCCTGCGTTGTTGACGAGGATGTCCGCCTTCCCGAACGTCTCGATCGCGAGCTCGACGATCGCGCGCGCGCCCTCGGCCGTCGCCACCGAGTGATTGCTCGCGACGGCCTTGCCGCCGGCGGCCTCGATCTCTTTCACGACGGCGTCCGCCGTGGCCGCGCCGCCGCCGCTGCCGTCGCGCTCGACGCCGAGGTCGTTGACGACGACGCTCGCGCCTTCCTTCGCGAAGAGGAGCGCATGCGCCCTCCCGATGCCGCCGCCCGCGCCCGTGATGATCGCGACCTTGTCGTCGAGGAGTCCCATGCGGCGATGACCTAGCGACATCGCGCGGGCGGGGCAAGGCCGTGCTCTGCCGCTAGACTGGAGGAGGTCGGCCCGTCGACGCGGGTCGCGATGCAGAGTAAGACGGCGGTTGGGGCGATGAAGGATCCGTTCAAGACGCGAAAGATGCAGGCGGTCCCGCTGCCCGTCGCGTCCGAGCCCTCGCCGAGCCAACCGAGCCAACCGGCGTCGGGCCAAGGCCGCGCTTCGGGGATGCCGCTCGCCCCGCCGTCGTCCGACAGCTCGTGGCGGACGGGCGACGCCGCGACCGAGCGCACGACCGATCCGGTGATGACGGTGCCCGGCATCGTCCAAGCGGTGAAGGATCGCGCGACGCTCACGGTCATCACCGGCATCAACGCCGGGCAGGTCTTCGCTCTCGACAAGACGGAGCACACGATCGGCCGCGGCACCGAGGCGGACATCTGGATCGAGGACGGAGGCGTCAGCCGCCGCCACGCGCGCATCACGTGTCGCGCCGACGGACGCTACTTCATCGAGGATCTCGGCTCGACGAACGGCACGTTCGTCGGCACGCAGCGGGTCGAGCTCTGCGAGATCCGCCCGGGTGACCGCATCCAGGTCGGGCCGCACGTCTCGCTGCGGTTCCAGATCACCGACGACGCGGAAGAGGAGCTGCAGCGACGCCTCTACGAGTCCTCGACGCGGGACGCCCTCACGCGCGTCTACAACCGCAAGTACTTCACCGAGCGCCTGCTCGCGGAGGTCGCCTACTCGCGGCGGCACCGCGTGAAGCTCGCCGTTCTGATCCTCGACCTCGACGACTTCAAGCGCACGAACGACACCTACGGTCACTTGGCGGGCGACATGGTCCTCCGCCTCGTGTCCGCGCAGATGCAGCGCCTCATCCGCGTCGAGGACCTGCTCGCGCGCTATGGAGGCGAGGAGTTCGTCATCCTCGCGCGCACCACCGGCAAGACGGAGGCCGTCCGTCTCGCCGAGCGCATCCGCGAGGCGATCGCCGATCTCGAGATCCCGGTCGACGCCACGCGGTCCATCAAGACCACGGTCAGCATCGGCGTGGCCGCGCTGCCCGACGTCGCGCCCGACGGCGGAGCGAACGAGCTCATCGCGCTCGCCGACGCGCGCCTCTACCGTGCAAAGGCCGAAGGAAAGAACCGTGTCTGCGCCGAAGGCGAAGCCTGACCGCCTCATCGGATCGTCGCGAGCCATGTCCGCCACGAGCGGCCGGTCGCCGCTCGCGTTCCTCTGTTGTCTCGCCGTGATCGCCTCCTGTTCGGACGGCGATGCCGGCACGCCGACGGACACGGAGCCGTCCGAGGTGACGTTCCCGCAGGACTTCATGTGGGGCTCCGCGTCCGCCGCGTTCCAGGTCGAGAAGGGCCTCGGCAACACCGACTGGGGCATCTGGGTGAAGACGCCGGGCAAGATCCGAAACGGCGACGATCCCGACGTCGGCGGCCCGGACGCGCTCGCGCACATCGACACGGACGTCGCGCTCTTGAAGGCGACGAACCAGAACACGTACCGCTTCTCGATCGAGTGGGCGCGCGTCTACCCCACGCGCGAGGCGTTCGACGCCGACGAGCCCTCGGCGGACGCGATCGCCTCCTACGACGCGCTCTTCGCCGCGCTGCGCGCGGCCGGCATCCGTCCGCTCGTGACGCTCCAGCACTTCACGCTGCCGGACTGGCTGTCGGACCCGCGCAAGCCCGACGAGCCGCAGGGCTGGGAGCGGCAGGAGACCGTGGACGCCTTCGCCGTCTGGTGCGCGCGCGCCGCCGGCCGCTGGGGCAAGGAGGTCGACTGGTGGGTGACGATCAACGAGCCGATCGTCGCCCCGCTCGCCGGCTACGTGCAGGGCTCTTTCCCTCCGGGCCTCGTGCTGAAGATCGACAGGGCGCTCACGGTCGCGAAGAACGAGGTCGTGGCCCACGCGCGTTGCTTCGACGCGATCAAGTCGGCCGACACGGTCGACGCCGACGGCGACGGCAAGCCTTCGGAGGTCGGGATCGTGCAGCACCAGCGCGCCGTCGAGCCCGCGAACCCGGAAGACCCGGAGGACGTGGCGGCGGCCGAGCGCGTCCGCTACGTGAACAACCTCTGGTTCCTCAATGGCGTCGTCCGCGGCGACTGGGACGACGACTTCGACGGCAAGCTCGACGGCCCGAACGATCGGCGCGCCGATCCGGCGCTCGCGAATCGGTCCGACTGGCTCGGCATCAACTACTACTCCGCGCTCACCGCGAGCGCGCGCGGGCTCGTGCTGCCGGTCGTGAATGCGAGCATCCGCCAGGACCAGCTCCTCACCGATCGACCGAAGACGGACTTCCATTGGGACATCCACCCCGAGGGACTGCGCGTCGTCCTCGAGGAGGTGCGCCCGTACAATCTCCCGATCGTGATCACCGAGAACGGGATCGCGGACGCGGCCGATCGCAATCGAGCGCGCTTCGTCCTCGAGCACCTGTTCCAGCTCGGGCTCGCGCGCGAGTCCGGGATCGACATCCGCGGCTACGTCTACTGGTCGCTCCTCGACAACTTCGAGTGGGCGCACGGCTTCTGCCCGCGCTTCGGCCTCCACACGGTGGACCCGACGACTCGGGCGCGCACGGCGCGCCCGAGCGCGCAGGTCTACGCGAACGTCGCGCGCACCAACAAAGTCACGCGCGCGGACATCGACGCGCAGCCGCCGTACGGACCGCCGACGTTCTGCGACTGACCTCTCGAAGCGCGGCCGGAAGTACCGCCCTGCGGCAGTGGGCGGCGGTCGCGCTCGGCCCCTTGACGGCGAAGTGCACGGCTGATACCCCGCTGAATCGTCATTCACTTTCCGTGCGCCACCCGTGGCGCCATGCACCCGTCTCGAGGAGGACGCCGATGGCCGTCGACATCAAGAAGCTGTTCAACGAAGAGCTCCCCGCGGCGCTCGCGAAGAACGCCGAGGACGCGAAGACGATCGGCGCCAAGTACCAGGTGAACGTCACCGGTGAGGGCGAGTGGACGATCGACGTCACGTCGAACGGCCCGAGCTGCAAGCCGGGCAACGACGCCTCTGCGGACTGCACGATCACGATCGCGGCCGACGACTTCCAGAAGCTCTACGAGAACCCGCAGGCCAACGGCATGCAGCTGTTCTTCGCGGGCAAGCTGAAGGTCGCGGGCAACCAGATGCTCGCGATGAAGCTGCAGAAGCTGTTCTCCTACAAGCAGTGACGCCTCTCGCGGGGATCAAGGTCCTCGATCTCTCGCGGCTGCTTCCCGGGCCGCTCGCGTCGCTCGTCCTCGCCGATCTCGGCGCTGCGGTCGACAAGGTCGAGGATGCGGCCGGCGGCGACTATCTCCGTGTGATGCCGCCGCAGGTGAGCGCCGAGGACGGCGGCGATCCGACGTCGAGCGTGTTCTTGGCGCTGAACCGCAACAAGCGCAGCGCCGTCGTCGATCTGAAGAAGCCCGAGGCGAAGGACGCGTTCCTTCGCCTCGTGTGCTCGTACGACGTCCTGCTCGAGCAGTTCCGTCCGGGCGTGCTCGATCGGCTCGGGCTGTCGCACCAGACGCTGCTCGAAAAGAACCCGCGGCTCGTCATCTGCGCGCTCACCGGCTACGGCCAGACCGGCCCGCTCGCGCATCGCGCCGGCCACGATCTCAACTACCTCGCACGGGCCGGCGTCCTCGGTCTGCAAGGCCCCGCCGACCGCCCGCCCGCCGTGCCGGGCTTCCAGCTCGCGGACGTGAGCGGCGGCCTCTATGCCGTCATCGGCATCATGGGCGCGCTGATGGAGCGCGCGCGCACGGGCAAGGGCCAGGTCGTGGACGTGGCCATGATCGAGACCGCGATGCCCTTCGCGATCGCGGGCTTCGGGCTGCTCTTCGGCGGGCAGACGCCCGCGCGCGGCGACGACGCGCTCACCGGCGGGATCGCGCCGTACCAGACCTACGCCACGAAGGACGGCAAGGCGATGGCGCTCGCCTCGCTCGAGCCGAAGTTCTGGATGCAGTTCTGCGCGGGCATCGGCCGCGAGGTCGACATGAGCGATCTCGTCCCCGGTCCTCACCAGGCCGCGCTCAAGGAGCAGCTCCGCGAGATCTTCGCCCAGAAGACGCGCGACGAGTGGATCGCGTTCGCGAAGGAGCGCGACTGCTGCCTCGAGCCCGTCCTAACGCCGGCCGAGGCGATGGCCGATCCGCACCTCGCCGCGCGCAAGATGTTCTTCGAGCTCGCGTCGCCGTGGGGAAAGATCCCGCAGATGCGGACGCCGCTCACGTCGCCCGATCGCGCGCACACGCCGCCGCCGAAGCAGGGCGAGCACACGGACGCGATCTTCCGCGATGCGGGCTTCGGCGACGACGAGATCGACAAGCTCCGCGCGAGCGGCGCCGTTCGCTGATCGGGCGGCGCCCGACCGGCGTGCGCCGGCGTCACTCGTTCCAGGGCTGCGGGACGGGGCCGCCTGCGACGCCCACGTCGACCTCGTAGACCGTCCCGGGGTTGCCGGTGACGTACAGCTTGTGCGTGTCGAATCCGGGGCCGGCGCCGAACTGCGCGTTCGCCACGTTCGTGGGGAACGACGCGAGCAGCTCCGGCGGCGCGACCGCGTCTCCGGCCGCGTCGACGCGTACGCGGAAGAGGCGCGAGTTGCCCTGATCCACGACGTAGACGTTGCCGCATGCGTCGAGCACGAGGCCGTCGAGGGCGGCGCCGGGGATGGTGGCGACGAGCACCGGCGCGGCGTCCGGCTCGTCGAGCTTCAGGCGGTGGATCCGGCCCTTCGCGTACTCCGTGTAGAAGAGGAGCCCTTTGCCAGCGTCGAGGACGACGCCGTTCGCGGCGTGCGCCTTGTCCGTGCCGGAGACGACCACCGTCCTCGTGCCGTCGGGCGCGATCTTCGAGACCCTGTGACCGCCGAACTCCGTCACCCACGTGTTGCCGTCGAAGTCGACGTAGATCCCGTTGGGCGTCGCGAGGCCCGTGGCGAAGTCGGAGACCTCACCGTCCGGCGAGATGGTCACGAGCTTGCCGGCGCCGGGGAGCGCCGCGACGAGCTTGCCGTCGGGACGATAGCGGAGCCCGTAGACCTGGCCGGGAAGCGTCGCGACCTTCGCGCTCTCGCGCGCGTTCACGCTCACGAGATCGTTGCCGCGCTTGCCGACGATGTTCCCGCGGCCGTCGAACGCGAAGTCCTCGCTGCCGCTGAACGGCCGGCCGATGGCTCGAGGCTCGAACGGACCCGACGGGACCTCGTCGCAAGAAGGCGCCGTGCCCTCGTTCGCGTCACCCGTGGCCTCGCCCTTCGTCTCACCCTTCGTATCGGTGTCCTCGGTGATGTTCGCGGTCCCCCGTTCGCCGGCGTCGTCGATCGCAGGGTCGCCGCAGGCGATCGAAAGGAGCAGGAGGGAGCCGACCGGGAGGAGGAGGGAGCGGAGCTTCATGGGGCCTTCGCCGCTTGGGCTGCGAGCCCTTAGCACCGCTCGTCGCGCGCGCCAGGCGAATCGGCGCGATGGGGCGCCGCGTCAGATCTTCTGCAGCTCCTCGACGAACTCCCAGTCCGCGATGAGCCCTTTCCTGAGGAGAATCGAGAGCAAGGCCGCGACGATGGGCTCCCACTTCACGTCGTTGCCCAGGATCTCGCTCGCGTCTGCTCCGTGCGCGGACGCGCGTAGCGCGCTCACGTAGTCCCGCGCGGTCAGCTTCTCCGGGAGCTCGGACTCCTTCTTCTTCGCCGGGAGGGTGATGGTCGTGCCGTCGAGCAGCGTGAGGTTCACCATCCGCGGGATGCGCCTGCGCGGCTCGGAGTCGGTCTCCGGCCGCTTCGCGCGGGCCGCCGGCTCGGGGGCGGGCGGATGGGAGCGCGTCGTCGGAGGCGCGTCGTCGGCGACGTTCGGCGTGCTCGGCCGGGCACGGCGCGCGGCGACGCCCGGCTGCGAGCGGGGCGGATCGGGGACGGTCGGAGCGGCGGGCGTCGGGGGCGCGGGCTCGACGCGCGTCGTCGCGGGCGGCTCGGCCTTCGTCGGCGGCGCGGGGACCTCGATCTTCGGGGCGGAGGGCTCGCCGTAGTAGACGCGGATCGCGCTCCGGATGTCGGACGCGGACGCGATCATCGGCCGGGTCGGGAGGCCGGAGACGCGCGCGACCTCCTGGAGGGCGAGCTCGTTCGTCGGATCGTCCATCGCCACGTAGAGCGTCTCGCCTTGTCCCTTCACGTGGCGGATGAAGATCGGAATGAGGCAGTACTTCTCCGCGACCTCGCGCGAGACCCGGTTCAAGAGCTGCCGCGAGAAGTCGATGTGATAGAGCGAGACCCACGGCACGCTGAGCTGGCGGCTCAACGTCTGCGTGAGCTGCGCCTCGGTGATCCATCCGCGCTCGAGGAGCACCTGACCGAGCTTCTTGCCGGCCTCGCGCGGCGAGCTGAGGACCTCTCCGAGCTGCTCGGGCGTGATCACCTTGCTCTCGACGAGGAGCTCGCCGAGAAGCACGCGGCGCGCGCTCGCAGCGCCGCTCGAGCCGGGACCGTCCCCTGAGGGTTTGCTCGGATCACCGACCACGCCTCAATGGTAACGGGACGTGCGACTCCGGGGCCAAGAGAAGGGCGAGAAAAGAGCGCCGGCGATGACGGCTCGGTTCGCTCCAGCGACGAGCCGTGACGCAGGGGATCGGCTCGAGCCCGACCACCACCCTTCCGGGCTCGCCAGCGGCCCGACGAAGGCCCTCGCGGAATCGTGCCTTTACGGTGTATCGGGCGCGCCCGCGGCCGCGGGCGACCCGAGAACCGCTCGGGGGACCGCATTCTTACCGTTTCCGGCGCGTTATCCGCGTGATAGCTTCGGTCTCCGGGGAACGGCAGGCATGCGGCAGTGTCCTCAGTGCCAGAGCTCGTGCGAAGACACGCACAAGTTCTGTCCGACGTGCGGGTTCCCCGTCGCGAAGGTCGCGGTGCAGTCCGACGATCCGATGGTCGGCCGGACGCTGCCGGGCGGCTACGTGATCCTCGATCTCGTCGGCATCGGCGGCATGGGGCGCGTGTACCGCGCCGAGCAGACGACGCTCGGTCGTACGGTCGCGGTCAAGATCATCCACCCCCACCTCGTCGGCGAGGAGAACGCCGCCGCGCGCTTCATCACGGAGGCGCGCGCAGCGAGCCGTCTCAATCACCCGAACTCCGTCGCGGTCATCGACTTCGGAAAGACGGAGGACGGGCAGCTCTACCTCGTCATGGAGTACCTGCGAGGCAAGGACCTCGCGCGCGTCCAGTACGAGGAGGGCCCGCTCTCCTTCCGCCGCATCGTCAACATCCTGAAGCAGGTCCTCGCGGCGCTCTCCGAGGCGCACCACCTCGGCATCATCCACCGCGATCTCAAGCCCGAGAACATCATCCTCGAGCCGATCCGCACGGGCGGCGACTTCGTGAAGGTCGTCGACTTCGGCCTCGCGAAGATGCGCATCGAGGCCGTGCAGCCGAACATCACGAGCCCCGGGATCGTCTGCGGCACGCCGGAGTACATGAGCCCGGAGCAGGGCCGGGGCGACCCGCTCGACGCGCGCTCGGACCTCTATGCGGTCGGCGTCATCTTCTACCAGCTCCTCACCGGACGGCTGCCGTTCGAGGCCGAGAGCCCGACGCAGGTGGTGCTGATGCACATCACCGAGCAGCCGCAGGATCCGCGCATCGTGGCCCCCGAGCGCAGCATCCCCTCGCTGCTCGCGGACGTGTGCCTGATGGCGCTCGCGAAGGACGCGAACCATCGCTTCAACAACGCCGACGAGTTCGCGGACGCGCTCACCGACGCGCTCACGCAGATCGAGTCGACGATCCCGAAGCCGTTCCCGACGGCGACGGTGAAGTGTCCGGCCTGCGGCGCGCAGAACCCGGGCGGCCAGAAGTTCTGCGGCGAGTGCGGGGCCGGCCTGCGCGACGCCCAGGCCGCGATGGCGCGCGCGTCGACCACGCCCGCTTCGCCTCCCGTGGAGGAGCGCGAGAGCAAGATCCCGGTCGAGCCCGGGACCGGTCGTCGGCCCGTCCTCGTCGACGGCAGCCGCGCGCAGTTCCCGCTCGAGCTCGTCGGGCGCGAGGAAGATCTCCTCTGGCTCCAGGACCGTCTCAACGACGCGAAGACCTCGCTCGTCGGTGCCCGCATCGTCGGCGACGTCGGTATGGGCAAGACGCGCCTCCTTTCGGAGTTCCTGAAGACGGTCCGCGCGGACAAGCACGTCGTCATCGAGGTCGGCCCCGATCCGGCGTGGGCCGAGGTCGGCTACTACGCCGTCCGCAACGCGATCGTGCGGCTCGCGAACCTCCCGAAGGACGGCGGGACGCCGAAGGACTGGATCGCCGCGGGCGCCGAGGCGCGACGCGGCCTCGCGGACATCTTCGAGCACGGCGGGCGCGGCGAGCTCTCCGCCGACGAGCTCCGCTTCGCGGTGGCCGAGGCGCTCCGCTGGGCCATCGTGCGGGCGAGCGAGCGTGCCGACGGGAAGAAGGTCATCGTCGCCGTGGACGATCTCCACGCGATCGACGGGGCGAGCCGCACGGCGTTCGCGGACGCGGTCGGCGAGCCTCCGCTCGTGCCTTCGCTCCTCATCGTCAGCTATCCGCCCGGTCACGATCCGGGATGGCCGGCGAGCACCGCGTCCGCGCGCGTCCTGATGGGTCTGCCGCCGGCGGCGGTCGCCAAGCTCCTCCAGGGCACGAACAAGCCGAGCTCCACGATCGGCGGCCGCGGGATCGCGCCCCTCTACGTCGAGCAGCTCCTTCGCTTCTCGCGCGAGCAGGGCGGGCGCGCCCCGACGCGTCTCGCCGACCTCATCGCGCTGCGTGTCGAGCGCCTTCCGCCGGATGCGCGTCGCGTGCTCCAGGCGATCGCCGTCTACGGCGACAACGCCGACCAGGCGACCATCGCCAAGATGGTCCCGGAGGGGACGAACATCGAAGAGGCGATCGGGGCCCTGCTCGCGGCCGGGATGATCGAGCCCGTCGAAGGGTACGTGGCATGCCACCGCGCCGCGCATCCCCTCATCCGCGACGTCGTCCTCGCGACGATCCCGGCCGCCGTCCGTCGCGGCCTGCACGCCGCTTGCGCCGAGATCGGCGAGGAGCACGGGATGCCGCTCGAGGTGCGTGCCCTGCACGAGTACAACGCGCAGCGCACCTTCCAGGCGCTCATCCTCCTCGAGCAGGTGGCCACGCGGGCCGCGGCGCGCGGGGATCTGAACGGCTCGATCTCGGCGCTCCGGCGCGGCCTCGATCTCGCGCGGCGCGAGCTGTTCCGTGGAGAGCTCGACGATCCGATGCGCGCGGTGCTCATCTTCGCCCGCAAGCTCGGCGAGTCGCTCACCGCCGCCGGTCACTTCACGGACGCCGAGGGCGTGCTCCGCGAGGCCCTCGACATGGCGGGCCCGAGCGGCTCCGATCGCGCGCGCGTCCTCGGCGCGCTCGCGCAGGTCTCCGCGATCCGTGACCGTACCGACGAGGCGCACCGGTACCTCCTCGAGGCGCTCGAGCTCGCCTTCGCTTCGGGCGCGCACGAGCTGCTCCACTCGCTCGAGGACCTCAAGAAGTCGATCGCGGTCTGACCCTCATCGCGGGAGGCACAACCCCTCGGGATCGCAGATGGGAAGCGTCGTGAGGTCTTCGGCCGGGACGTCGCACGGCGTCGCGCGGACGGCCGAGATGCAGGCGACGACCGAGTCGGCGTCGAAGCTGAACGGGCATTCGGCACGCCCGAGGTCCTCGCGGTAGCGCGTGGCGATCGTGCGCGTGCAGTCGAAGCCCTCGGTCGGCGCGATACGCCCGCAGGCGATCTCGCGCTCGCAGTACGCGACGACGAGCTCGTCGAGCACGGCCCGCACGACGGTGCCCTCGTCGGCCGGCACCGGGCCGATCGCCATGCGGCCGGGCCGAGGCCTCTCCGGGAGCACGGGCTCCTGCGGCGGCTCGATCGGCACCGGGAAGCCGCTGCCCGGCGTCCCGGTCGGCATCTGGGAGCCGAGCTCCGTCGCGCGCATGCCGCTCGCCTCCGTGCGGACGCGCTCGTCGCTCGTGCGTCCCGCGTTGTCGACGAACCCGGCGGAGTCGGTGGTTCGGCTCGGCGGCGGGAGCGTGGTCGGTCGAGGCACGCCCGCGCTCGTCGTCGTGACGTCGTGGATGGTACGTGCGGGCGTTCGAGCGCAGGCGCCGGCGAGCACCAGCGCGAGGAGCACCAGCGCGAGGAGCGCGCCCGGCCAGCTCCTCTGCGCCGCTCGCTTTCGATCGCGTGGCGCCATGTCGAGCGGTGGTGCACCGCACGTGCCGTTCGGGCGTTCGATCGCGGCCCGAGCTGGACCGGGCCCGAGCCGCTCTAGTAAACAGGGGGCGTGGAGCGACATCGCGCCGATCCCAGGCATCGCGTCGCAGTCCGGCTCGTTCGGGCGACGCCCGCGCTGGCGCTCGTCGCTGTCGTCGTGGCTTGCGGCGGAAAGGAGCCGCCCGTCAAGCCTCCCCCCGCGCCTGCGCCGCCGCCGGATCCGCCGGCCCTCGCGAAGATCGCGCAGGCTTGCGTGCGCCTCTCCGCGTGCGTCCAGGCGACCGACGTGGCGCGGGTCCGGGATCCGAGCGCCTGCGTCGACTGGTGGCTCGAGGACTCGGATCCGAACGAGCCCCTCCGCCGGTGTCTCGCCGAGGCGAAGGGATGCGAGCAGGTCTCGACCTGCATGCGCGGCGGAGGCGACGCACGCGCGGCGGCGTTCTGCGCGCAACGCGCCGGCGTGGTCTCGGGCTGCGACGGCGACCGCCTCGTGAGCTGTGGAGAGGACGACGCCCACGAGAGCACGGTCGTCGACTGCGCGGCCATGGGCGCGAGCTGCCGCGAGGTCAAGGCGGCGAGCGGGATCGTCGTTCGCGCGTGCTGGTCCACGGAGAAGTGCCCGGCCGGCGCGCCCGAGATGCGCTGTGACGGGCCGAGTGCGATCGTCGCCTGCCGTGACGGCGCGTACGAGCGCATCGCGTGTCGTCCGGGGACGACGTGCGTCGAGATGCAGGACGAGGCGGGCGACCCCACCGCGAGCTGCGAGCTCCCCGGTCGCCGTCGCTGCGATGCGCGTGGAGCGCGTCACTGCGAGGATGGTCGCCTCGTCGAGTGCGAGCGCACCGGCCAGTCCACGAAGGTGCACGTGACGGACTGCGTGGGCTTCGGCCTCCGCTGCTCGGGGCTCGGCCCGCGCGCGGGGTGCTACGTCCCGTCCAACGTCGAATGCGACAAGGACATGATGCCGCGATGCGACGGCGGCGCGCTCGTGTTCTGCGCCGCCGGTCGGCTCGAGAAGATCCCGTGCGCCGACATCGGCCTCGGCCCGTGCGATCCTTCCGCCAAGGGCTCGATGGCAGCGTGCTCTCCGCGACGAGGCTCCGAGTCGTCGTCGCAGGCCGCCGCCAAGTAGGATGAACCCGAGCCCGAGTCGAAACGTGCGGCCGCGTCACATCTCCCGCTGGGACCTCGACAAGACGTATCTCCGGACGGAGTTCGACACCGTCCGCGATCTCGTCCGCACGGCGCTCGAGCGTCCGGACGAGAAGAGGACGAACCCGGGGGCGGCGACGCTCCTGCGCGAGCTCGCGAACGCCGACGTCTCCATCCACATCCTCTCGGGATCGCCCGAGCAGATGCGCCGCCGTCTCGAAGAGAAGCTGAAGCTCGACGGCATTCGATGGGACGACTTCACGCTGAAGCCGAACCTGCAGAACATGCTCCGCCTGCGCTTCCGTGCGCTGCGCGATCAGCTCGGGTACAAGCTCCCCGCGCTCCTCGAGGCACGGACGTCGGCGGGCGATCGGCTCGACGGCGTCAAAGAGACGCTCGTCGGCGACGACGCGGAGGCGGACGCCTTCGTGTACTCGCTGTACGCGGACATCATGGCCGGCAACGCCGGCGAGGAGCTCGTCGCGCAGATCTGCGAGCGCGGCCGCATCTACGACGACGTGACGGAGTCGACCTTGCGCTGCGTTCGTCTCGTGAAGGCCGAGCCCGTCGTCGAGCGGATCCTCATCCATCTCGAGCAGCAGACGCACCCGCGCGACTTCGCCGTCTTCGGCCCGCGCGTCGTGCCGTTCTACAACTACCTGCAGGCCGCGTTCGCGATCTTCGAGGACGGCCGCCTGCCCGCGCTCGGCGTCCTGCGCGTGGCGTACGAGATGGTCACGCAGCACCGCTTCGACGGCGACGCGCTCGCCCGCAGCTACGCGGAGCTCGCGCGGCGCGGTCACCTCGCCGGCCGAGACGTCGACGCCATCCTCGACGCGATGTCCGAGTTCGAGCGCCACGCCACGGGGGCGGCGAGGGACGAGGTGTGCCGGATGGTCGAAGCCCTCCCTCGTCACGTGCAGCTCGCGCGCGAGAACTGGAGGCCGCTCGAGGAGCAGCCCATGCCGGACTACCTCGCCCTGGTCGACCGACACAACCCGCGGCGCCGCAAGAAGAAGCGCTGACGCTCGCGGTCAGACCCAGGCGTTGTTCAGGATCTCGCCGACGCCGCCGGCGCCCGGGACGATGTAGTGGTGCTCGTCGAGCCCTCGCTCCTCGTCCCAGTGCGTGCCCGGGACGGTCGCGAGGACCTTCGCCGGGGAGAGCCCGCGATCGAGGCGGAGGGCGTAGATGCGCACGTCGGGGTGCTCGGCGAGCACGTTGCGGATGAACTCCGGCGTCACGATGAGGTGCATCGTGATGCACAGCTTCGGCGTCCCCTCGAGCCGTGTCTTGTAGTGCGTGAGGGCGCTGTTCATCGACGACCCGGTCGCGCCCATCGGATCGGGGAAGAGGAGGATGCGCCCCTCGACGTCGCGCCCGATCTTCGCGTCGTGCCAGGTCGCGCCGATCACCTTCCCTTCGGCGTCCGTCGCGCGCGACATGAAGAGGTGGTCCTGGCGCACGCCCGACGGATCGAGGACCTCGTTCAAGAGGTCGTAGACGACCTGAGAGGGCATGGTCCCGGCGCGCGCGATCGCGACGGTCACGCACTTCGTCGAAGCATCGAGCGCGAGCCCTCGGTAGACCGCCTCGGGCGACTTGATCACCATCCGCGTCGGAACGGCGACGCGCTCGCGCGGAAACTCCGCGGCGAGGACGACCTGCGCCAGCCGCTGGTAGAGCGCGCGGACGAGGTGACCGACCTCGGGCTGGATGGTCTCGCGCGCGCAGAGCCGAGCGAGCTGCGTCCAGGCGAGCGGGTCGTCGAGCAGGTGAACGTTGGGCCCGTACTTGTGCTCGATCTCGCTCGGGCGATACCGGCTCTGGGAGTAGGCGGTTTCGACCATCTTCAGGCTCCAGGCTCCAGGCTCCAGGCTCCAGGGAGGGAGCAGCGCACCAAGCTCCAGGCTCCAGGCAAAGCGCAGCGCACGAGCGGCCGTCGATCGGACGCTCCGCATGCGCTGGAGATTCGCGTCGAAGCTTCGGGCTCGTTTTCTCCTGGAGCCTTCCGTCCGGAGCCCGGAGCCCCTTTCGTCACGTCCAATGCCCCGCGCGAAGCGCGGCGGCGTCGATGACCTTGACCTTCGGACCGAGCGCTTCGCGGAAGCTGTCCTCGTCCTCGTCGTCCATGATCGCGTCGCCGAACCCCGCCGCGACGTCCATCGCCGTCGACAGGATGCGGAGGAACTGCGCGAAGCTCGACGCCGCGAGCGTGGGGTTCCAGCGCTCCTGGCCGCTCATGGCGGTGTAGACGGGGCAGTCGCCCTCGGGGTCGAGCTTGGAGACGTCGAGGAAGTAGGGGTCTCCGAGGAGCGAGCTCTCCGCGATCACGAACCAAGAAGGCTTCCAGTCCGCGGGCGCCGTGCCTCCCTCGGGCGGAGTCTTGATGGCCTCCTGGGCCTTCTCCAGCTCCGCGGCGGGAAGAAGACGAACACGCTCGACGGGCGTGACCGTCTCCACCTTCGTCGGGTCGGCCGAGAGAAGGAAGGCTCGGTAGCGTGCCGGAAGCCGGAACTTCTTGCGGAGGTCCTCGACGAGCGTCTTGTCGGCTTTGCCGAACACGCACTCGATTTTCCTCTTCTGAAATACGGTCCTCAGTCCTTCGACCGCATCTGCCAGATCACTGTCCACAGGAGCCCTCGTCCAAATGGCAACCGGGGGTTCGGGACCGGGAATTTTCTCAGGATCTCGGTCCCACCGAGACGTCGAAACGGCGGGCCTATCGGGTCCGCACCAAGGGTGCGTACGTTACCACTTGGATGGCCTCTTCGGATACCGCGCTCTCATCGTCCGGATCATTTCCAACCTGTGCCTATACCCATGAACAGGGTACCCGCAAGCGAGCTCGCGCGCCGAGGAGAAGCGGCCCGGGTCAGCACGGACGCAGGCCGTGCTCGGCGACCGGCCGCCAAGGGGCAAATGGCTGTGCTTTGTGCGGAAAACACCGCCGTCCGGGCTGGCTCGGCCGGGGGACCCGAGAAACGCACGCCCCGAGGGGCCGTCCTGCGCTACCGTCCGGCGTTCCGATGACGATTCGTCTGCCACGGGCGGAGCAGGGCACGCCCGAGTTCGCGGAGGCGCTCGCGCGTCTTCGTGGCCGCGGCGAGACCGACTTCGCCAGGGTCGAGCCCGCGGTGAGGGAGATTCTGGACGCCGTCCGTCGCGAGGGCGACGCGGCCGTTCTGCGCTACGTCGAACGGTTCGAGCGCCGGGCTCCGAAGGCGCTCTACCTCCGGGACGTCGACGCGATGGGGCGCGAGGCGCTCGGCCGCCTCCCTGCCCCGGCGCGCGCCGCTCTCGAACGATCGGCGGCGCGGATCGCCGAGTTTCACCGGCGCGAGCGGGAGGCGATGTTCCCGGCCGGCGGGTTCCGGTACGAGGAAGGCGGGACGCTGCTCGGTCTGCGCGTCCGTGCCCTGGCGCGGGTGGGGGTGTACGCCCCCGGCGGGAAGGCGCGCTATCCGTCGAGCGTCCTCATGAGCGCCATCCCCGCCCGTGTCGCGGGCGTGAAGGAGGTCGTGCTCGCCACGCCGCTCAGCGGGACCGAGGAGGACGACGGCGTCCTCGCGGCGGCCCATCTGTCCGGCGTTTCCGCCATCGTGGATGCGGGCGGCGCGCAGGCGATCGCCGCTCTGGCCTTCGGGACGGAGAGCATCCCACGGGTCGACAAGATCGTCGGGCCGGGGAACGCCTACGTGGCGTGCGCGAAGCGTCTCGTGTACGGCGCCGTCGCGATCGACTCGATCGCCGGGCCGAGCGAAATCCTCGTCCTCGCGGACGGGGCGGCCGACCCCGCGCACGTCGCCGCCGATCTCCTCTCGCAGGCCGAGCACGACGAGGACGCCTATCCGCTCCTCGTCACGACGGAGCGTGACCTGCTCGATCGGGTCGACGCCGAGCTCGCCCGCCAGCTCGGAGATCTGCCGCGAAGAGCCATCGCGAGCGAATCGCTCCGGCGGCACGGACAAGCCCTCCTCGTGGCCGATCGGCGAGCGCTGGCCGAGGTCGCCGACGCGATCGCGCCCGAGCACCTGAGCCTCCAGGTCGAAGCCCCGGAGGAGCTCCTCGAGGCGATCGGCAGCGTCGGAGCGGCGTTCGTGGGCGGCTCGACCCCCGAGGCGGCGGGCGACTATCTTGCGGGCCCGTCGCACGTCCTGCCCACCGGAGGGGCGGTCCGCTTCGGATCCCCGCTCGGCGTCCACGACTTCGTGGCGCGGACCTCGATCATTCGTTACACCGCTGACGCGCTGCGGGGAGACGAGGAGAACATTTGCGTTTTCGCACGTTTGGAGGGGCTGGAGGCGCACGCGCGGGCGGTCCTGGTGAGGACCCGGGGCTCCGCGGGCGGATAGGGGGCCGCGTGGGACAATGCGTGCGCGCTCTGACGGAGAGCCCAGCTGCGGCTGAGTAACGGTCCTAACGGGCGGCCAGGGACAAAACAGAAAACGTCAGAATTTCAAACGGTTGCTCGTAGGAGCAGAGTTTGCATGAGCCGCCGCGCTTCTCTCGTGCTGTCGACGTCGGCACGCTCTGCCTGAACGTCGGTCAAGGAGGTCGGGATGCATTCGAACTGGTTTGGCAGGATCGGCCTGACGGCTCTCGTCGTAGGGGCCATCGGCAGTTCCACGGGTGCCGTCGGGTGCGCTGCGGAACGCGATCCGATCAATCGCGTCCAAGCCAACGCGATCCCAAAGAGCTTCTTCATCGGCGAAAAGTTCGACGACACGAGCGACGACCCCGAGTTCTACGCGCGCACGATGGTCATCGACGTGCCGTACGGCGAGTCGGGCGCGAGCTGGGGTCTGTTCACGAACACGATCAACACGCTCACGAAGATCAAGTGGTCGATCGAGGAGCACAACCTCATCGGCCGCGTGTCCTTCGAGCGCATCCCCGGCACCGACGGGAAGGGGCTACCTCCGAAGAAGGACCCGGAGCGGGATCCCTCCAAGCCGCTCGCGCAGAACGACGGCATCGTCGTCTACAACTTCCGGATCATCAGCCACTTCGACATCCGGCGTTCCTACAACCCGCAGACCGGCGAGGAGCTCAACGTCATCGAGGAGAACGTCTCCGACCGGATCTGGAAGGACCGCGAGTACATCCGCGTCGACTTCTCCCAGAACCTCGTCACGACCGCCTACGAGTTCGACACGATGTCGCTGCTCGGCCTGTACGGCGGCGTGAAGTACTCGCCGATGGCGTTCGACGTCCGCAACCCGAACGACGAGAACGCGCCGGTCTACGACATCCAGAACGGCTACTTCGACGTCACCAACAAGGTGTTCGCCGAGCCGCAGATGCTCAGCTTCGGCGGGGGCTTCAGGTTCCCGGCATGCATGCTGCCGAACCTGATCCGCGGCGGCAGCGAGCCGGCGGGCAACTGCAACCCGAACGAGATCACGCTCCGCCACTCCTTCAAGCGGGTCACGAACACGGACTACGAGCCGATCCACTGGGACGGCCGACGGTTCGAGACCTACGGCGCATTCACGACGGACCGCAACGGCTACGCCCGGGACTACGGCCTCGCGGACGCGAACTGGAAGCGGTACATCAGCCGCTACAACATCTGGGAGCGCAGCCACATCTACCAGAACCCCGACAAGATGGAGGGGGCCACGGTCTGCAAGGTCGATGCGGACTGCTCGGGCGTCGGCGGTGTCGTCGGTATCTCGAAGTGCGACACGTACCACGAGAAGTGCACGCTCCCGTTCCAGAGCCGCAAGGAGAAGCCGGTCGTCTGGCACTACGCCGACGGCAGCGCGCCCGAGTACTTCGAGGCGACGCGTGAGGCCGCGGAGGAGTGGGACACCGCGATGCGCGCGGCGGTCCAGTCCGCGAAGTACGCCGAGTGCCAGCGCTTCGGAAACCTCATCGAAGAGGGCGTCGATTGCGCCGAGACTTTCCCGGGCGTCCTCACGGGCAACTTCGCCGAGGAGGAGGACGCGATCTTCCTCGTGAAGGAGGTCAACGCCTGCCGTCGTGAGAAGGTCCGGACGGGCGCGACCCACGACCAGGCGATCGAGCAGTGCAACGGGCTCGCCGACGAGCTCGCCGAGGTGCGAGGCTATTCGCCCGCCGTCGCGGCCATCGCGAAGATGAAGCCGATGGTCATCCTCTGCCACAGCCCGGTCGACGAGTTCGATCCGCCGGAGTGCGGCAAGAAGGGCACCGTGGCTCGCCTCGGCGATCTCCGCTTCCACCTCGTCACGGCCATCGCGAAGCCCGAGACGGGATCGCCGTGGGGCATCATGTCCGACGCGAACGATCCGCAGACGGGTGAGCACATCGCCGCCAGCATCAACGTCTGGACGCACGTCAACGACCTCTGGTCCCGCGGCCTCGTCGACACCTTCCGGTACATCGGCGGCGAGCTCCGGACCGAGGACATCACGGACGGCACGGACATCAACAAGTGGGTCGAGGCGGCGCGCATCTCGAGCGGCGCCGGGTTCCAGCCCCGCATCGGCGCCGAGGAGGCCGACAAGCGCATCGCCGCGATCGCCGGGATCTCGGTCGATCGGTTGAAGGCACTCGAGCAGAAGCTCCGCGCACGTCGGCCCGCCCCGAACGGGAAGATCGACCCGAGTCAGCGCACGCCGCTCGAGAAGGCGCTCATCGCGAACCTCGAGAAGGTCGCGAACACGAAGGCATCGCTCGACGGCGAGTCGTACTGGGCGCCCATCTACGAGGCGCGCATGAACGTCCTCCGCGGAACCCCCGCCGAGGCGCACATCATCACGCCGGCGATGCAGCAGCTCGCGAAGTCCGCTCTCGGTGACGTCGCGAAGTGGACGGCCGGCGACTCGGCCGACCCGAGCCAGATGATGATGAAGGCGGCCTCGATCCTCCAGGGCATGAACCCGAAGCTCCGGCAGGCCCTCGAGAACCGCCTCCAGATCGCGCTCGCGGAGCGTGGCACCTGCATCATGCACTACGAGGCGCTCGCGCCCCTCGGCTATGCCGCGCTCTCGGACGCGCTGCAGGAGAAGTTCGGCAAGTTCAACCCGCAGGACGACCCGATCGTCCAGCGCGAGCGCGCCGACCGGATGAAGGACTGGCTGCGCCGCCGTGCGCACTACGCCGTCATCGCGCACGAGATGGGGCACTCGTTCGGCCTGCGCCACAACTTCGTCGGCTCGTCGGACGCGTGGAACTTCCGCTGGCAGTACTGGGCGCTCCGCACCAACGCGAAGAAGGTGACGACGGAGTGTCCGGCCGACGCGTCGGGGGCGGCGGACGGCAGGAACTGCGTCGGCCCGCGCTGGCTCGACAAGCTCACGCCGAACGAGATCAAGAACATCATCCACATGTGGACGCACTCCACGACGATGGAGTACGCGGGTGAGCCGTCGCAGGACCTGCTCGGCCTCGGTGCGTACGACTTCGGTGCGGCCCGCATGTTCTACGGTGACCACGTCGCCGTCTACGCGGACGCCCGATTCCAGGCGAACAAGGCCGCCGGCCGCATGGCTCAGGGCCACCAGAACGACTTCGGTGGTCTCCTCGGCTTCCGCTACGGCAACTTCTCGTCGCCGACGCACTACTCGCACCTCGACAAGACGGTGGACCTGATCGAGAAGTGCGAGGTCGTCGACCCGACCGCCTTCGAGCCCACGTACTGGGACGCGGAGAAGGACGGCGAGTGGAACCCGCTCCTCGACGGCCACCTCGTGACGAACGAGGAGGGGCAGACGATCCGCTGCACCCAGCCGAAGGTCGACTTCGTCCAGTGGGATGCGATGAAGTCGACGGCCAGCAAGACGCACACGACGGACGCCCGGAACCGCGTGCGCGTCCCGCACGGGTTCGCCAGCGACAACTGGGCGGACCTCGGCAACGTCGCCGTGTTCCGTCACGACAACGGCGCCGACCTCTACGAGACGATGCACTTCTGGCAGGCGCAGCAGGAGATGAACCACATCTTCTCCAGCTACCGCCGCGGCCGTCGTGACTTCAGCGTCTGGGGCGCCTTCATGCGCAACCTCAGCCGCTACCACGAGAAGATGCGTGACTCCGCGAAGGCGATCGGCCTCTACGTGAACCTCGCGCGAGACACCGTCGTCAACTACAACTCGAACGGTGACGATCCCGAGGCGTTCGTCGCCGAGGTCCTCAAGCAGGTCGCCGTCGAGAGCGCGATCGCGAGCTCCATCGCGTTCGACCACTTCGCGCACGTGTTCTCCCGCCCGCAGCCCGGCAGGCACGGCCCGCTCGGCGACGAGAACCCGGGCAACGGCGTGACGATCGCCCGCTCGTGGGACGGCACCGGCTTCGCCGGGACCGGCAACACGGCTCCGCTCCTCGAGGTCGCCAACGGCGTCACGGGAGGCTTCGGGACGATCTCGCTCGGCGGCCGGCCGATCGAGAACGCGCTCGATCGCACGCAGGGCCGTGACTACAACTCGGAGTACACGCTGAACTGCGGCTCGTACTACGAGAAGGCGTTCACGGCGTACCTGATGACGGAGTCGGCGGACAACTTCATCAGCGCCAGCCGTGACGACTACGTCGACCCGCGCTTCCGCGCCGTGTCGCTCGCCGACGTGTTCCCCGACGGCTTCCGCCGGTGGCTGGCGAACAACCTGACGAACGACGAGCAGATCAAGGGCCGGTACGCGATGCCTCAGGGCGGCCCCGGCACGATCGGTCCGCCGGCGCTCGACGACGCGGGCTACGCGCTCCTCGGCACCACGTTGTGGTGGCCGAAGGAGGGTACCGAGATCTGCTTCCCGGTGGAGGACCGCCTCTTCTGCCACGATCCGTTCACGGCCGGCACGCCGGCAGGCGCGGGCGGCACCGTCGTCGATCCGCAGGTCGGCTTCGAGCAGCAGAAGTTCCTGATCTACTTCACGCTCATCTTCCTGCCGGAGAACGCGCGCACGCAGTGGACGGACATGATGCGCATCTACGACGTGTCGAAGGACGGTGACCCGGGCTTCGACAACATCATCGTCTTCCACGATCCGGACGGGAAGGTCTACGCGGCGCAGACCTTCGGGACCGAGACCCTGTTCGGCAAGACGGTCCAGAAGGGCATCGCGGCGCGCATGATCGAGTACGCGAACGAGCTGCTCGCGAAGGCCGTCGTCACCGAGCCCGTCACGCGCAACGGCCGGACCGTCGGTCTCAAGCCGGCGCTCGACGGCGGCCGGGTGCAGTACCGCGGCGCGTCGAGCTGCTCGACGAGCCGCTGGTGCCAGAAGATGAAGGACTACACGGCCCTTCTCAAGCTGATGAACGAGCTCGAGGAGGCCTTCGGCTGGGGCCGCTCGATGGGCAACGGTCTGAAGGGCGTGTACTGAGAAAGAGGCTCCAGGCTCCGGGCTCCAGGCTCCAGTAGGGCCGAGCCCGCGACCGAGCCAACACTCCGAGCGCCTCGGCTCCTTCGAGCCGGGGCGTTCGCGTTTTCAGTCCTCAGTCCTCAGTCCTCAGTCCTCAGCTTGGGGCCTTGGTCTCCGTCTCGGGGCCCTCAGGCGCTCACGCCTCGGGAGTCCGATCTGTCGACCCAACGTCTCGTCGGAGAGGGCGCGCGCGAAGACGCGCACCCGCTGGAGCCCGGAGCCCGGAGCCTGGAGCCTCTGTTACTGGAGACTGGAGTCTGGAGACTGCAGGCGCTGAGGACTCCCGATCCACCTGTGCTAGGAAGGGCCGCCACACGCCTGAGGCCCGAGGCCTGCCCGCCATGTCCCCCCTTCGATGGGCGAAAGCCGAGCTGCTCCACTTCGCCTGGAGGCGGGGACGGTACACGCCGCCGGACCGGCGGTTGCTCGAGGAGGAGATCCTGCCGGCGCTCGCGGCCGACCCCGAGGTGCAGCGCGTGCTCTCCGTCGGCGTGGCCTGGTACACCGCGCGGTACCCGAGCTTCTTCTCCGGGAAGTCGTTCGCGACGGTCGACATCGATTCCACCCGCGCCTCGTTCGGCGGCGAGCCGCACGTCGTCGGTGACGTGCGCGATCTCGAGCGTCACTTCGCCGTCGATCACGTCTTCGACGCCGTCCTGTTGAACGGCGTCATCGGATACGGTTTGAACGACCGCGACGACGTCGACCGCGCCTTGCGCTCATGCGCAGCGCGCCTTCGCACGGGCGGGACGCTCGTGATCGGCATCAACGAGGAGAAGCCGACGACCGTCGATCCGTCCACGGTCCCGGCGAGCGACCTCTTCGAGGCGTGTGCCTTCGGCCGCTGGCCGTCCGGACGCGTGACGGTCCCGGTGCCGTTTCGGGAGAAGACGCACACGTTCTTGTTCTGGCGGCGTCGTTGAGACGCTGGAAACGACGTTTCGGGCGGCAGCGTCGGGAGGCTCCAGGCCCCAGGCTCCAGGCTCCAGGGACGGTGCGCTGTCGGCGTCTCGTCATCTCCGGAGGGCATCTACGTCCTCGCCTGTGGCTTTGGGGGCTCACGGGAAGAGGGGAAGGGCGAAAAGGGGAAGATTTTCGATGGAGCTCTCGCGCTATTGTCATGCCGCGCCGAGTGCTCCTCGTTCGTCGCGCGCGATCGGTCCGCTCCTTCCGAGCTTCCGCTCTTCGTTTGCGTCAGGTCAGTGACGTCGTCGCAAATACGCACGAGAGCCACGTCGCTGCGATCGAGCGTGCAACGAGCACGTGGCTGCGCGAGAGCACGCATCGACCGCGTGGCTGTGCTCGGGCCTGCAACGAGCACGAGGCTGCGCGAGCGTGCAACGACGCGGGCGGCGTACACAAACTGGAGCCTGGAGCCCGGAGCCTCTGTCCGCTGAGGAGCGACGAGCCTTCCCGCTGAGGACTGAGGACTGAGGACCGACCGCCGTCCGTCACTCCGGCCGCAGGTACGACCCCTTGATGAGCTTCAGGATCACCTGCACGGTCTCGAGGTCGGTCGCGAGGCTCTTGTTGAGGACCGTCTCGAGGTGGCCGTAGTTGTGCGCGAGCTGGAGGATGTCGAGCTCCTCGGGCTTGAGATCACGCAGCGGCGGGATGACCGGCTGCGAGAGCACGAGGCGCGTGTTGAGATCGGGCAGCTCGTTGCGGATCTCGTTGAACTCGTCGAGCTGGCGGAGGCCCTCCATGAGGACCTCCTGGACGCTCAGGTTGATCTCGTTCGGGAACTCGCGGTCGTCCGGCGGATCGAGATCGAAGAGGCCCTTCTGCCACGTGAGCATCCGGAAGATGCTCTTCATGGGGGGCACGTCGTCGAGGTCGTTGATCGACGCGTAGTAGATGATGCCCTTCCGCATGAAGATCTTGCCGACGTCGTCGGTCTCCGTGCGGAGGACGAGGACACCGCTCTTCTTGGACGTGGCGAAGAGCTGAAGCAGGTCGGGGAGGGGGACCTCCTCGATGCTTCCGCTCATCGTGCGCGCCTGCGTGGTTCGGCGAGCCGCCGCGACGTTCTCGAGATCGCGCTTCGCGTCCGACGTCTCGCGCGAGCCCTCGCCGGCGATGACCTTCAGGATCGACGTCCCGATGAGGACGCGGTCACCCTCCTTGAGACGCGCGCGCTTGATCTTCTCGCCGTTTACGAACGTCCCGTTCGTGGACCCGAGATCCTCGATCCAGATCTGGTCCTGCTGCATCGTGATGCGCGCGTGCTTGCGGCTCACCATGTCCTCGACCAGGACCATGTCGAGATCGCTCGAGCGGCCGACGATGATCGGCTTGTCGTTCACGATCGGGAACTCGCCGCCCTGGTACTTGCCGCTGATGAAGCGCAAGACGTAGGAGCGCCCACCCGCGGGGCGGATCGACGGCACTGGTGATGCCTTGGGGGCGGGATCTTGCATCGTCAGGGGAACAACCTGGACCGAGTGGGCGCTTAGGAGTCGTCGATGGGGGCCGAAGCCCTCCCCGACAGCCCGCGCGGAGCGTGCGTTCTATGGGGATTTGTTAGAGAACCCCCTAGAATTTCTCAATCCAGAGAGTATCGAGCCGACCCAAACGTGGTCAAGTCGCGGTGTTCATTGGGTCGCCCCCTTTTGT